>ENA-OSAE01000002-OSAE01000002.1-marine-sediment-metagenome-genome-assembly--contig:-NODE-2-length-272867-cov-47.022316_pt1 | contig 272867 bp, 265 predicted proteins | sample MGYA00237870_ERZ529317 | MGnify/ENA primary metagenome ERZ529317 (study PRJEB26369, sample SAMN03142812) | marine sediment metagenome | biome: marine; feature: borehole; material: sediment... | reverse complement strand
GAGGATGCAGGCGACCTCACGGGCCAAAGCAGCAAAGGCGTGCCTGAGCCTCAAGGCACGGGTCTGATAGAGTCTCTTGAGCTTCCGGGAGGTTTTTCTCCCGGCCCCGTTCAGCCTCGACTGCTCTTGAGCTATGCGCTTCGTCCAGTAGAGAAAGTCCTTCCAGACCTCCCTCCCGGAGAGGATGATCTGGCGGTCGAGCCCTTCGATGGCTAAGGCGGCTAAAATCCTTGCCCCAAGGTCGAGTGCGGCATGCTTTTCAGGCTTCTTCTTGCGCTCCGGTTCCGGGACTTTTACCACCTGGTGGGCGTACCAGCGCCTCCTCACAGGGTCGTACCAGAGTTCCAGTGTCTTCGGGACGCCCGCAAAGCGCAGGATGCCCCGAACCGAGAGCACCAGGCGGTCTCCCCGCTTCCTTCGCAGATCTTGCGGCAAGGTGAGAGAGAGGCAGCGGGCATTCAGAAAGTAGGAAGTGGGTGCTTTGATGGGGATGATGCGGAAGGTGCGCTTTCCCATCCGGCGGTCTTTCCAGTAGCGGGGAATGCGCGGCGGCTTTTCCAGTTCGCCTTTCCTGTATAGTCTCAGGCAGGCGAAGAAGGAGTCCCAGGCTTTCCTCGCTTTTTTGATTACCTCCTGCCCCATGTGAGCGGGCAGGACCTTGTACGCCTCATGCTCTTTAAACTCGGAGCACAGGGCTTCGTAGGAAGGTACGGGCTTCCCTTTGAAGAATGCCTGCCTGCACCTGTACTAGACGGCGTTCCAGAGCGCTGCGCAACGGTCCCCGATGATCTTGAGTATTTGTTTTTGCCGTTTGCCGGACAAAACCCGGACTACATTGGCGCGCCTCATGTCTTCATTTTAGCAAACCTGGAAGCCGCTTTCATCCCCAGACCTTAAGGTCGGGGCCTTCAGCGGCTAGTATTTTGGTAAAAACTCCGGGTGGTACCTGAAAAAGTACCACCCTTTCCTATGGAAACATTAAATTTACTATGGTACCACTTTTATCGGTCTCATCATTTCATTATCTTCGTGATCCAGAATGTGACAATGCCAAACATATCCTGGACCACGGGTGGGATCAAAAGGATACAGGTTAACGCCGGGTAGGGTCAAGGCCGGATTGGCATCTTGTGGAGCATAACGGACTCTTATCCGAGTAACCTCACCCGGATTTGCTTTAACAGTGTCCTTCCATCCCATCTCATTAAGTGCCGGACTAATAGGTTCGCCTTTGAGATATCTGTCAACAGGTAACGCTACGGTGGGTTTTGTAAGCGGTGGTGTTCCATTAATCAAAATCCAATCTGTTTTATACCTATCAACGTCGATTTTCTGGCGGTTTATTGTTAGGAACTGAACCAGGTGTAGATGGATTGGGTGAGTATCTCCTGTCAAGTTAACTATATACCAATCTTCCGTAGCTCCAACTTTAGGCAATTCGCTGGTTGGGGCATCCCACTTCTGCCCGTCTAAAAGAGCTACCACCGGGCCATCAAGGCCCATTACTTCATTAAGAGTCAATGTTCTGGTTGGTGCGGTAGGTGTTAAAACAGGTATAGTGTTTAGGGTATCAGGTAACTCCGGCGGGGCGACTGGTGATGGAGCTGTGCGCGGGACAGTAAATTGCATAATTTGACCAACTGTCTCTGGATCGGGAGGATCGCCGTCAGGGTAAGGAGCACCGGCATCATTTTCAAGAACAATTGATGTACCCGGACAGACAGCCGAGAAATCAACCAGGATATCAGCACGCTCACCCGGAGCTATAAGAAGAGAGGTTAGTGTCACCGGTGAGGGTAAAAAACCTCCATCAGAACCAATTTGTACAAAAGATTGTCCGTTCGAAAATTTTAGATTATAGAAACGGGCGTTCGAGCCATTCAAGATCCTGAAACGATATTGCCGTGGTTCTACGTTCAGGTTCGGCCACACCTTACCATTTACCATAATGGTATTACCGAAAAATTCCGGTACCCAGTATGGATGGATAGTGGGGTTAACACCAACTTTGTCAAAGAAGAGATAACCATCTAACCTAAAAGTCCTATCCTGGATTAGCAGGGGAATTTCATATTTCCCGGTGGGAAGAATAGATGACGCCGGATTTTCAAGGTGGTTATTGGGATCTCGTAGTAGGTAGAAGCCGGCAAGTCCTGCATATACATTAAGCCGGGTCATACCCAGGGTATGGTCGTGATACCAGAGAGTAGTAGGTTGCTGCTCGTTGGGATAAATATAAAGTGATGTTGTAAATGCCTTGCCCCTAATTGTACCAGCGGTAAACCACGCGTAAGGATGACCATCGGAAGCCGACGGAACTTCACCACCGTGCAAATGCGGGACTATCGGGACCGGTCTTTGCGCGTTTGGGAATCCTGGCGGAAATGGTGGCCAGGGAAGGGGTGGATTCATTGGCATCATATTGGGATTTGCCCAATGTAAGGTTGGGTCCACCGCAAATAGATGTGGTCCGGTAAGGTTATTTACCCATTGTACATGAATAGGAATACCTCGGATAGCTTCGAACGTAGCACCGGGTGTGTTTCTAAAATAGACGGATTCTCCGGTATCCGGATCCTTGACCAGACCTCCGTAACCCCATACAGTCGTTTTCGGGAACCCGGGTGGAAGGATTTGTTGTTTGAACTCACTCACATCAACTGTATGTTCATGTCTCAGTACATCACCCGTAGTCGGGTCAGTTATAATGGTTGGTTCATACACAGGTGGAGTAACCAACTGGTTTACATATTTAGGAATAGATTTCGGGTCAAGAATTGTAATGTGATCTAAAGCAGATGATACTTTATCGATCCAATCTTTGTGCTTTTCATGATTGTTCTTACATTCATTTGGTATACCTTTACATTTTTCGTTTTCTTTACTCATTACAATTCCTCCTGTTTTTAATAGTTTAATTTATACTATTAACCATACGAGGAAAACGTTACCTTGCTTCCAAACTCCGGCTGTGCCTTTTGTCCACACTGCGGGTGGTCAAAGTGCTTATTATAATTTCGGAACTCTTTTCATAAGCGTGGGCGGTCACCAACTATTGGAGAGCTCTGTGTGCGGACCGGACGGACGAAGCAAAAAGTTAAAGAAGTTCCGGAGATCTGGTGGAAAAGAAGTACATAAGGGGGACCGGGGAAGAAGTAGAATTACTAAGGGAGTATGGAGGAGATAACTGCTAAATTCCCTATCATACGTCCCTTACAGACAGACATGTCCGGGTTGTTCCTCCGTGATGGAAAGGCCGAAATAATGTTAATCAACTCCGCACGCGGCTTGGGGCACCAACATTTCACTGTTGCCCATGAACTCTGCCATCTAAGATATCACCACCATCTTATGGGACAGGTCTGTAAGGCAAAACAATATAATATACAGCAATCCCCATTGGAAAGAGAAGCAGGTTACTTTGCTGGCTATTTTTTAGCCCCCGACGAAGCAATTGAATACCTTTTACTGGAGCGTAAAGGGTCATTATCTTCGATACAATTATCTGACTGTATTTACCTTGAACAGTATTTTCGCATCAGCCATTCTGCAATGAATGTTAGTCCGGTTGCGGCAACTAGGGATAACTACGGAGCGCGAAAAGGAAGAATGGCAACCTGGAGTTACCCGTGCTGCACGGGAACTGGGTTATGATATAACGCTTTATAAGCGTACCAACGCTTCCGTGATTATTTCAGATTATGCAGAAAAGGCAAGACAAGCCTTAGAAAGGAACACGGCTACCGTTTCCCGTTGGTCTCATGGGCATCGGGGCCGGCGGCTTTTTTTAGGATTTCGCGTTCTTCACGCAAAGTCCGGACCTCCCGGCGTAGCCGCCGCAGTTCCTCATGCTCGGCCGTCGTCAGTCCCTCGCTCTGACTACTGTCAATCTCGTGCTGCCGGATCCAGTGGCGCAACGACTTTATTCTCAACGGTCTTTGCCAGGTGCTATAATATGACCAAGCATTACCACTACCACTGGGGGGAATGGGTTTTGGCTTGTATATTTTGCAACCTCAACCCGGAGTTGATCATCTGCGAAAACGAGCTGACCGTGGCCATATACGACAAGTTCCCGGTCAATCCCGGTCATACCCTGGTCATTCCCAAAAGACACTTTTCCAGTTTTTTTGAAGCCCGGGACGAAGAAATAGTGGCAGCCTTCCGGCTAATCCAGGAGGTCAAGACCATCCTGGACGCGGCTCATAAACCGGACGGGTACAACATCGGGGTGAACATCGGCGAATGCGCCGGCCAGACCATTTGGCACCTGCATTTCCATGTCATCCCCCGCTTTATCGGAGACGTAGACAAACCTATGGGTGGGGTCCGAAGGGTCAAGCCCAACCTGGCCGTTTCCCCACGGGAACAGTAGGCGGGGTGGAAGGCCAACACTACACAGGAACGGCCGCCGCTGAGCGGACGCCTAGACGAAAAGAATCTTTTGAGCCAGGCATGGCCGGGCCGCAGTACTGAGAGGCGAGGCGTGCCGAAGAGGAGGTAAGAGTATGCCCAGCAAGGATGACTTATTAGAGTCCACGGAAACCTGGTATAAAGGGTCTTCGGTCCGGGACTTTCTGGCGCGGATCCTCGCCGCCCGCGAGGCGGTCTCCGCCTGGTATGAAGCGTCCCGCACCCAGCAGACGGACGGCAGTTTTCTCGCCAAGTACTTTGTCTGCACCGGCAAGATGCTCTTGGTGCTGATCGTATCGGCGTCCCAGATTGAGGTCCGGGCCTACCCGCTTGCCGGCCTCCAAAAGCTCACGTTTCGCACCCCGTACGACCCCGGGCACGTGGCCATCTGGCCCCGGACCGAACTGACCTGTCGTTTCCTGGTGGGTACCGAGCCGGAACGGGTTCAGGTCGACTTCCCGCAGCGCGACGACCAGATCCCCGGCTTCTTTTCCGTGGTACAAAACCTGTTGTTTTGGTCCGGCCGCAATTTCCCCGCTTAACCGCTGATTTTTCCGCGATAGTCGGGCAACAGTATCGGGGCCACCCGCTGACCCAAGCCCTGTTTGGCCAACTCTTCGTTATAACGCCTTACGTGTTCCAAGGTCAGCTTGCCCAGTTGCACGGTCTTCGCTTTTTGCGCGGCATTCTTTCCGGCCCGGCGGCCGAAAACAATAATGTCCAGCAGGGAGTTGCCCATCAAACGGTTTCGGCCGTGTACGCCGCCGGAGGCCTCCCCCGCCACGTACAGATTAGGAACCTGTGTTTCGGCAAATTCGTTGATGAGAATGCCGCCGTTTTGGTAGTGGAGGGTCGGGTAAACGAGAATCGGCTGTTCGGCCATATTGATTCCGAACCGTATGTACTGCCGGAACATGGCCGGCAACTCTTTCTCGATGGTTCCTTTACCGTGGATTATTTCAATCATCGGTGAATCCAACCAGACGCCGTAACCGCTGGGAACAGGGATGCCCTTTTGCCGCTCGCGGCACTCCCGGATAATGGCCGAAGACACGGCATCTCTGGTCTCCAAGGGATAGATAAACTGCTCCCCGTCGATGTTTACCAGTTGGGCACCGAGACCCCGCACCTTCTCGGTCACTAGCTGGCCCACGATTTGTTCCGGGAAAGCAACCCCGGTCGGATGAAACTGGGTGGCATCCAGGTAGATTAACTTGGCACCGGCCCGGTAGGCGATCACCAACCCGTCTGCCGTAGCCCCGTAGTGATTGGTCGTGGGCGAATCATTGATGTGCAGGCGTCCCGAACCACCGGTGGCGATAATCACCGTTTTCGCCCGGGCCACCAGGAATTGCTCGGTTTCCAGGTTATAAAGAACGGCGCCCGCGCATTGACCGCGCTCATCCTTGATTAATTCTACGGCGGGTGAAAACTCTACCACCTTGATACCCCGGTTGCGGGCCTCATCGCGCAAAGTGCGCATTATCTCCGCCCCGGTGTAGTCGTGCGCAAAATGCATCCGTTTGCGGGAGGTGCCCCCGCCGTGGATGGTATTCATCGTGCCGTCGGGGTATTTACTGAACATACACCCCAGGCTTTCGAGCCACTGAATACACAGCGGCGCATCGTTAACCAAGGCGCGGACCAATTCAGGAATATTGTAAAAACCACCGCCCCCCATCGCGTCCAGGTAGTGCAGGGCAGGCGAATCGTTCTCCTTGTCGGCCGCCTGGATTCCGCCCTCGGCCATCATGGTGTTGGCATCCCCGTGACGCAACTTGGTGACCAGCAGCACGTCGGCCCCCTCTTCGGCCGCCAGCAGCGCGGCCGCCGTACCGGCCCCGCCGCCGCCGATCACCAGTACATCAACATCGTAAGCGATGTCGTCCAGCGATAAGCCGTCCGCATCGATCATCGAGCGGCTCTCGAAAAGATCTACGTACGCATGCGGCAGTTTTTCCCCCGCATTTGGCCCGATCTTCAGCGGCCGCATGGCCCCTTCCATGTAGTCGGGATGATAAGAGCGCAGGAGATTCGTTTTCTCTTCGGCCGTCAGCCGTGGAAAGGTTTCCTGCAGGCGTTTTTCCCTGGTTTGCTCTACGACTTCAATAAGACGCAACATTTCCGGTGTGTACATTTTTTGATACCTTCCTTTATTGTTCGATATCGCGGGCATTGTACAGTTTTTGCAGCTCTTCCTTACTCATCTGCATCAACCGGTCGAGCTCCGCGTCAAACTTGCCGGCGCGAATCTCATCCACCCGCTCGGCCAGATGCTTGGCCCGCGGCGCTATATGCCGGCCGTAAAGCCGGCGGGCCAAAATTCCCACGTTATACTGCACAATTTCCGCCGGGCACCGCGAAGCGCACAGGCCGCACATAATACAGTCGAAAGACTGGTGCGCCGTAGCTTCGATATCTCCGCGCTGGGCCGTGGCGATATAATTCATCACCGGCAGTTCCTGGGGACAGATCCGGGTGCACTGATTGCAGCCGAGACAGCGGGTTATCTCCGGATAGTATTTGAGCAAAGTGCCCAAGGTCGGTTCCAACGCTTCCAGATTGTAAACCGCTTTGTTCGCCGGATAAAACGGTATTTGCGTAAGATGCATTCCGTCCTCGACCATTGTGGCGCACGCCAGCCCCACTTTGAGACGAAAATTACCGGGCTTTCGGTAGACGGTGCCACAAGCGCCACAGAAGCCGCCGCGGCACCCGCAGCCGCGGATAAACCGGTAACCGGCGTATTCCATGGCTTTCATGATAGTTACACCATAGGGCACCTCGGATTGTTTGCCCATCACGTATATGCTGACCGTTTTCTTTTCCGCCGTCATGCTCTGGCCTCCTTAAGTGCGTCCAGGTAATGACTGTCCAGCCCGAGAGTGGTCGCCGGCAGCTGCAGGGCTATACCCAAAAGCTGGGTGAAGTACAACACCGGGAGGCGGGCCTCACTTTCCCCTTTCCCCGCCGCCCCGACCGGCAGCCGTTCGAGGTTATACCGGCATAACGGGCAACTGGTGATGATTACGTGCGCACCCTGCCGCGAAGCAGCCTCCAGAACGGCCTGCGCCCTGTCGGCCGCCAGGGCCGCATTGTTTAACACCTGGTAGGAACCGCAGCATTTTGTCTTCCAGGAAAAACCTACCGGTTCGGCACCTAGCGCCGCAACAAGCTCTTCCATAATCGTGGGGTTTTCGGGTTCGCCAAAACCCATTTCCTCAGCCGGGCGGGAAAGCGTGCAGCCGTAATAACAAGCCACTTTCAGGCCTTTTAATCTCCGGTAAACCCGGTCCTGTAAGACGTCAAACCCGACATCGTCCCGTATAAGCTCCAGGGGGTGCAGCAAAGTCACTTCTCCGTTGTAGTGTTCCTCAAGGTACTCATTGAGCTTGTTTCTGGCTTCCGTACGGTTCCGGAAAGCGAAATTAACCCTCTTGAGCACGTGGTAACAAAAGGAACACACCGTGACCAGGCGGCCGTCGCCTAGCTTCGCCGCATTGGCCAGAATGCGCGCCGCCGCCACCATACCCATATAGTTATCTTGGGCCAGCGGAAAGACCGCACCGCAGCAAGTCCACTCCGGCAACTCGGTCAGTTCCAAACCAAGCGCGGCCAGCGCCGCCCGCGTGGAGTCATCCAAATCCTTGGCCTTTACGTGCAAAGTACATCCGGGAAAATACGGAATACTCATTATTGCTTACTACCGCCCTTACGAACTAAGTTTGCGAAAACCGCTGGTTAAAGCCATCTGTGGGATCTCGGTGAGGAGTTCCTCTGGAATCCCTTCTGGCGCCAGAACTTCCGTGCCTTTGCGCAGGTTAATCACTCTTAAGGCCTCCATCACCCGGGAAACATCGAGACCCCGGGGACAGCGGGCCGTACACGTCAAACAAGTGGAGCACAGCCAAATAGCACGGTTTTCCAAGAGCTTCTTATCGCCCAATTGCACCAACCGCATCACTTTCCGGGGCAAAAGGTCCATAAAGCCCACCCCGGTACAACTGGCGCTACAGAGCCCGCATTGCATACACAGGTAAGGATTTTGCCCGCTAATCGCTTTGACCTCTCTGGTCATTTCAGCACCGGTCACAACACACCTACCCCTCTCCTCCGCGTCATTGGTGCACGGCGTATTGCCGGCGACCTTCACGGTACAGGTCACCACCATAGATATCATTGATCACTACGACCGGGAAATCGGTCACGATCAGCTCGTGGACGGCTTCCGGCCCCAGTTCCGGATAAGCGACTACCTGGGCCGCCTTAACGCACCTGGACAGCAGGGCGCCTGCGCCCCCCACGGCGGCGAAGTAAACCGCCCGGTGTCGCCGGAGCGCCTCGATTACCTCCGGCGCGCGGAAACCCTTGCCGATCATGCCCTTGAGCCCCGTCGCAAGCAGTGCCGGCGTGTAGGCGTCCATGCGCCCGGAGGTAGTGGGACCGCAGGCGCCGATCACCCGGCCCGGCGGCGCCGGCGTAGGGCCGACATAGTAGATCACCTGGTTTTTCAGGTCCACGGGCAACCGGCCCCCCTGTTGAAGGAGAGCCACCATTTTCTTATGGGCCGCGTCCCGCGCCGTTAACAGTCTGCCGTTAATAAGCACCCGGTCACCGGCCCGCAACTCGGCCACCATCTCGTCCGTCAACGGAAGAACAATACGCCTGGGATCTGACAATCTGAGTCCTCCTTAAAAAGGTCTACGGTCAGCCTACAACACCGCCGTTTTGTGCCGCAACGCGTGGCAATTCAGGTTAACGGCCACGGGCAGCATCGCGATGTGCGTGGGGAAAGCCAGGACGTGCACGGCCAGAGCCGTGATCCGTCCCCCAAGCCCCATCGGCCCGATACCGAGGGCATTGATGCGGTCCACCAGTTCACGCTCCACCTCCGCCAGCACCGGATCAGGGTTCGCACTGCCGAGCGGCCTGAGCAAAGCTTCCTTGGCCAACAGGGCTGCTTTCTCCATGGTACCACCGATACCCACGCCCACCACCAACGGCGGACAGGGGTTGGGACCGGCCACCGACACGGTGTCCACCACAAACTGTTTGACGCCTTCCAAGCCTTCGGCCGGTTTGAGCATTTTCAGGGCACTCATGTTCTCACTGCCCGCACCCTTGGGAACCACCGAAATCTTAAGACGGTCCCCGGACACCAGGCGCCAGTGAATCACCGGCGGGGTATTGTCGCCTGTGTTCTCCCTGACCAGCGGGTGCCCGACCACCGACTTGCGGAGGTAACCCTTTTGATAACCATCCCGCACCCCCGCCGTGATGGCCTCCTCCAGGCTACCCCCGGTCAGGCGCAAGTCCTGGCCCACCTCCACAAACACTACCGTCAGACCGGTATCCTGGCAGATGGGAATACGGTCCCGGGCCGCCAGGGAAGCATTATCCTCCAACTGAGCCAGAATGTCCCTCCCGGTAGGCGAAACTTCACGCTCCTTGGCCTGTCCGATGGCGGACAAGACATCCGGCTCCAGCACAAAATTGGCCTCCCGACAAAGTCGGGAGGTAACTTCCACCACCGTTTGACAATCCAGAGTACGCAAAAAACCCATCCATCCTTCCGTACGCCGGAACCAACCCGGCGAAATCTGATACTAGCCGGCAGCGGCCGGCGCACCCGGCGCCTGGCCTCTATGCCTGTAAAACTTCTGATAAACCAGAAGCAGCCCCATTACGCCCAGCCCTGCGATGTCCATCCACAGGTCCGGCAAAACGAGGCTCAAGGAACCGGCAAACAACAGGACGGTGACCGGCGGAGTCAACTGGCCGAAGTAGAACCGCTGCACCGCACAGGCCAGGCCGACGACGCCGATCGCCGCCGTAAGTGCCGGCACGATCACGTCCAGCACTTCGCCCTGGAGCAAAATTTCCGGGGTGTAAAAGAACATGAAAGGTACGATATAGGCCGCGATGCCCAGCCTGAAGGAGGTGACCGCCGTCTTCATGGGGTCGGAGCCGCTAATGCCGGACGCCGCATAGGATGCCAGCGCCACCGGCGGGGTGATCGCTGAAACGCAAGCGAAGTAAAACACGAAGAAGTGCGCCACTAGCGGCTGAATACCCATTTGAATCAGACCGGGCGCCACCACCGAGGCCGCTACCGCGTAGGCGGCGGTAGTCGGCAGGCCCATACCCAGGATGATGGCGATGCCCATGGCAAACACCAACGCCAGAAACTCACTGGTACCGGCAATACTAAGAATCACCGTGGCGAATTTCATGCCCACCCCGGTGAGGGCGATTACCCCCATGATGATCCCGGCACCCGCACAAACAGCCATCAACTGAATGGCGTTCTTCGCGCCCGTTTCCAGCGCCTGCAGGATTTTGGTGACGCCCATGGCGGTGGAACACCGGAACCAACTCACCACCAGGCTGCTGACAATAGCGATGAACCCGGCCATTACCACGGAATAGCCCAGGATGAGCATACCAAGCAGGGCCAAGATGGGCATAAACAGATAGCTCTGCTTCATCACCGTCCAGAACCGGGGCAGTACCTCCTTGGGGAAACCGGCCAGCTTTAGCTTGACGGCCTCCAGGTCCACCATGTAATAAACCGAAATGAAGTATAGCACCGCCGGAATAATGCCCGCCAGGATCAGGTTTTTTAACGGTATCCCCGTCAGTTCGGCCATTATGAAAATGCCCGCGCCCATGACCGGGGGCATGATCTGACCGCCGGTGGACGCCACCGCCTCGGTGGCCGCCGCAAACCGCGGCGTGTAACCCACCTTGCGCATCAACGGGATGGTGAAACTCCCGGTAGCAACCGCATTGCCAGCCGAAGTGCCGTTCATGGTGCCCATCAGCGCGCTGGCGATAACCGCCACCTTGGCCGGACCGCCGCGGGCGTGGCCGCTAACGGCAAAAGCCCACTTCACAAAATACCGCCCCACGCCGGACACCTGCAAAAAAGCGCCGAAAATAATGAACAAGATAATGTATTTGGAGGAAATGGCCAGCGGCACGCTGAACACCCCGTCCAGGCCGTAGATGTAGGTAAAAAAGCGCTCGGGCGAATAACCGCGGTGCTGAAGCATGCCGGGCAAGTACGGCCCCAAAAAGGCGTAGGCTATAAAGACAAGACACAGTAGCGGCAAAGCGTACCCGCTGGCACGGCGCACCAGTTCCAGAACCAGCAACACACCGATCAGGGCCACATAATAATCGGTAACTGTAGGCACCACCCCGGCCCGCCAAATAAGCGCCTCGAAGTTATCGTAGATATACCAGCCAACATACAACAAAAGGGCTACAAAAACCCAATCCAGCCAGTGTACCCGGTTTCTATCCTTTCCCCAGCCCGGAATCAGGATGAAGCCCAGCACCCCCAGGAACACCAGATGGTAATTCCGGAAGAGCCATGGGTCCTGCGGATAAAATACCAGCACGACGATGTGAAAGGCGGCGGTAAAAACGGCCCAAACCGTGACCAGCCGCCCAAGCAACCCACCCAACTGCCGGTGCCCGGAGGTCTCGACGGCATCCACCTGGTCGAAATCAATTTTATCGGTGATCTTCTCCGGCCCGGGTTGTTTTAAGGGTTCGGCCTGCGCGTTCTTTTTGTCCGGGGACATGGCAAACTCCTTTCCCAACTCTTAATGCGCCAGTTAAGAGGCTCCCATCCACCGGGGTAGGATGAGAGCCTCTTGTCCTGCTCCGTATCCTCATGCAACCAGGAGAACCTTCAACCCGCCAGAAAGAGCACGATACCGGCCGGTTTTCCCTTATCTAACCCTGGTATTCCGGCGGATAAACATCCGGCGGCAACTCAATGCCCAATTCTTCATAGTATTTGATGGCTCCCGGGTGCAGCGGCAACCAGGTGTTTAAAACCACATTCTCCGGCACGGTCTCCGCGGCCGCTTGGTGGGCGGTGACCATCGTATCGTGGTTTTCGAACACCGCTTTTACGATCTCGTAAACGAGATCATCCGGAAGGTCCTTGGAACAAATGGCCATATTCCAGATACCGATGGTCTCCACGTCTTCGGTCAGGAAGTCATAGGTGTCAGCCGGAATAACAGCCGGCGACCAGAAGGGCCACTCCTGACAAACCTTATCCCGTGCTTCACCATCGATACCGAAAAGAACAAGTTCCTTTTGTGCCGCCGCCTCCATCACCGCGGCTACCGGGATACCCGCCGCAAAGCTGTTGGCGTCCAACTGTCCGTCCTGGTGCTGAGCGACCAGGTCGCTAATACCCGCGTGCCGCACCGTGGCGTTGATGCCCAACAGCTCCAGGATCCGCGGATGGTAGGTACCCGCCGTACCGCCCGCTGGGCCTACACCGACCCGCTTGCCTTCCAGGTCATAGATGCTTTCGATGCCGGCGTTCTTGAAGGCCCACCACTGGGAATAGGTGTTGTACATCGGGAAAATGGCCCGCACGTTGGTCATTTTTACTCCGCCGGTCCAATCACCCTCACCGTGCCAGCCCTCCCAGGCCGGCCCCATGGTCACCATACCCAGTTCAAGCTCACCATTATGTACAAGCTGCATATTGTGGTTCGGACCGCCGGTCACCTCTACCCCCGTAGGGATCCCGGTAACCTTTTCAATGACCTGACTCCAGCCTCCGGCATACAGATAGTAAGTACCACCGATGGAGGCCGAACCAATGGTCAGGGATTTCGGCCACTCCTTGGCCTCTTCCTCTCCCGCCTGCGGCGCAGGCTGTGTACCGCCGCAGCCGGCCACGATCAAGGCCAAAGCCATAATTAGGGCACCAATAATCAAGAAAACTCTTTTCCGCTTAATTAACACCAGGCTCCTCTCCTTTTTCTCTTTGTGCATTGCTTCTTCGTCTATTAAATCGACTGTAACCCCTCCGTCTACACCACGCACCGGTTTACAAAGGTCAAGCGAACCGTAAGCTCACCCCCCTATCACAATCTAAGGCGGTCATTATGCTGCGGTATCACAATAGCATGCGCCACCGCCCAAGATCAACGAGTTCGACGCCACGGTTCATATTCGTTTCCCAACGGTCACGAAAAACCGCGGCAGGTCATGTTTCCGACAATTGTAGCCAAAAAACCAAATAATCAGTGTTTCGCGAAACACCGGATATGTTTCATTATAACTTGGAACTGTTAAGGAAAATAGACAAACGCTTTTAGAAAATTCTAAAATAGTAGCGCACACGTCACAATATTTTGGCCATTAACATAATTTTATTCTTTATGACAACTCAGGCGGTACCTAATAGTCGGTCTACCCACCGCGCCATACTGCAACTCCGAAAGTGCCAGCCCAGAACGCACCAGGTATTCCAGGTAGCGGCGCGCGGTGGCCCTGGAAAAACCGACGCCCGTGGCCACCTCCTCGGCCGAGACGCTTTCCGGGCTCTGTTCCAGGTACGTAACCACCCGGCTCAGCGTCAGACGGTGAAACCCTTTGGGCAGCCTTTCCTTCGGCAAACTATTCAGCGGACGCACGGCACCATAGTGGTCCATCCATTCCTGGTCAACCTCGGTCCGGCACATCAGGGAAAGCCGCCGGGCGAAATAGGCCTCTACACTAAGGCGCAGCCGCTCAGGCGCATAGGGCTTGATGACAAAATCGAACACCCCATACCGCAACACTTTTCCTACGGTCGCGACATCTTTCAGGGCTGTAACCACGATAATGTCCACCGGCAGATCCCGCCGCCGGATCTCCTTAACCAAGTCCAACCCGTCCGCATCCGGCAGTTCCAAATCGAGCAGGAGCAACCCGGGATCATCCCCGTTCAAACACCGTAGCACCGCCGTGGCAGATCCGGTACAAAACCACACGGCATAGCCCGCCACCTCCTCCACGAGCTTGCGGTGCAACTGCCGCGCCACCGGATCATTGTCCGCAATAACGGTTTTTAGGCCCATTTTCCGTCACGTCCCGCCATACTTAGCCGTTACCGGCATAAGCCGCTGTCTCATTCCTGAATTAGCATTATAATAACATAATTAGACACTGTGCCTTCTTCCTCCTCCCGGTTTTCCCTATGGAACATCATTACAAGCAGCACCATTCCCGACTGGACCACACCACATCCGTATGAAGTAATCATCAAAGCCGCCGGCAGTGCCAACCACGTGATCCTGGTCGACCGGGGTATCGCCCTCCGGGGCCTAGCGCAAAGCGGCGCGTACCCGGTCCTTGCCCCTCCATCCGGCTCCGCCTCATCACCCTGAACTAAAGTCATTCAAACCGGTAATAAACCTCCAGTTCCGGTCCCCCGATATCCTTTTGCTGCACAATCTCACCCCGGTAAATGACCATAAAGTGGGTGGGCCAGACCTCCGTCTCGCAACAGACGACCGGTGTACACCTTAAGTCCGGCCAATCTTGGTCCGCCAGCGCCTCCTCCGGATCATCGTACTGCTTAACGATCACTCCTGCCCACTCCCCACACTGGAGGCACTTTCCCGCCAGCACAGCAGTCAGGGGCTGGATTTGCCGCGGCTCAATCCGCAAACGGTTCACCCCCTGTCCATTCGACCCATCGGGCAAAGGAATTTCCGGCACCGGTGCCGAAAACTCTTTTTACTACCTTTTTGCTACTGCCTCTTTCCGCGAACTGCCGCTCGGCCTCAAACTGCCTGCGACAGTTTATCGGCAGATTTTCTGGGAAAATGCGCGGGCTTTCTGGAAGGTGAACCTTTAAATGCACGGGGCGGGGCTCCGGGCCTCCAGCACACATGCGTAATCACAGAGCTCAATGCCGTTTGCTTTAAGCCAATCCCTGGTTTCCGGCGCACACAACAACGCCAGTTCCCGTTGTCGTTCGGTCACGTACGCGCTTTTGCCCGCCAAGGCCGCGTCCGCCAGGCCGGGATGGGTCATCAGCTCCACAATCCGGTGGCCGGCCTGTTTGGCGCCCTTAACCGCCTGAAACAGCGCGTGCAACGAGACCGCGGGACCAATCCACTCGCCGCAGAACCAGTCCGGGGTGGCGACGCCCTGGGCACGCACATAGTCCCGCATCTGCGGCTCCAGGTGGCGCACCGGCAGGTTGTAACGGTGCGCCACGTGTATCAAGGCTTCCAAAACCACCGGTAACCGGTGGATATGGTGGTGGGTGTCCAGATGGGTAACCGAAACGCCCCGCTGCAGCACCTTGTCGATCTGGGCCTCAAACTCCCGGATCACATCACCCAACTCGGGTGGGTTGTGCATCAAGTAGCTCGGACGGTGGAAGAAACCCTCTTCGTCCACCAGCGACCTAACACTGCCCGGATCCACTACCGGACGGCCCGCGCTGATGCACAGGTGCACGCCCGCCCGCGGGATCAACCCGCTGCGCAGGTACTCAATGGCGGCGTCGGTACCGTCCTGATTAACCATCAGGCTCGCACTGCTGAGGATACCCCGGCTAAAGCCCAGGAGGATGCCGTGGTTTACGCCGGCGGTGACCCCGAGATCGTCCGCGTTGACTATCAACTTCACAGCCTCACGCTCCCATCGCCACCATTATAACACTTGCGCCGACCACACGGCAGAGACATCATCAGTGGCATGAGGAAATCTACGCCCTTAAACACCGGCGGGTAGCCCTTCGGCACCGGCTCGGGCGGCTCAGGTTGGAAAATCCGTACGCCCCATCAGGCCGTCCAACCGTCCCGGCATATGGGCGCACCTTCGTTTTTGACCGGTGAACCGGCTGCCGAAGTCGCGGTGAAAATGGCCGGCGGACCAGACGGCCACACACTCTCAGATGAAACTTTGTACCGCAGGCCCCACGCGGTAAAGATTGTGAACACAATCCCTTCCCCGACCGCTGGCGGGGTGCCGTAAATCCGGTAGTTGACGGGATTAAAGGCAGCAGATAGAATGATGCCAACGATGGCCCCGGGCTGGCTCCCACCTTGCTTTCCGTTGCCAAGTATTTCATTCGGGGTTTTTGCATAGGATGGAGTTGTTATTCTTTTCACGACAGGGCCGGGAGGGACGAGCCGGTGAGTTTTTGGATTCTGGTGATCTGCGGGCTTTTAGGCGGTATGGGCCTTCTGCTTTACGGGATGCATGTCCTCAGCGAAGGTCTCCAGAAGATCGCCGGCCACAAACTGCGCAACATTCTCAGTTCCCTGACCCACCGCCGGCTCATGGGACTTTCCGTGGGAGCCGCAGTGACCATACTTTTCCAGAGCAGCACGGCCACCACCGTTATCTTGGTCGGTTTGGCCAGCGCCGGCGTGATATCGCTGCGCCAGACTCTGCCGGTAATCCTGGGCGCCGACATCGGCACCACCGTCACCGCCCAACTGATCGCTCTTAAGGTCACCGAAATCGCCCTCCCCATTGTCGGCGTTGGCGCGACCATCATCTTTTTCACCAAACGCGACCGCTACCGGCGCATCGGGCAGGTAATGCTCGGCTTTGGTCTGCTTTTCCTCGGTCTAAAAATCATGGGCGAGGCCATGTATCCTTTACGGGACGAGCCCTTTTTCCTCAGCCTTTTGGCCACCTTAAGCAATTACCCCTTGCTGGCCATGTGCGCCGCGGCCATTTTCACCTTTCTGCTGCACAGCAGCGCGGCCGCCGTGGGGATCATTATGCTTTTGGCCATGCAGGATTTAGTAACCCTGACGGCCGCCATCTACCTCCTTTTCGGCGCGAATATCGGCACCTCATTCACCGCCGTCCTTTCCAGCCTGGCATCTACCCGGGAGGCACAGCGGGTGGCACTGGCCCACCTCCTGTTCAAGGTGGCCGGTGTGCTGCTGTTCCTGCCGTTCATCTCCCAATTTGCCGGCCTGATGACGGCCATCACCGGTTCGGTGGCCAATCAAGTAGCCAATGCGCACACCTTTTTCAACGTCACCCTGGCGCTGGCCTTTCTGCCTTTCACCAACCAGTTTACCAATTTACTGTACCGGATTCTGCCCGACAAAGAGATCTGTCCGCTTGACCGGCGGCCCAAGTATTTGGACGAGAGTATCGTCGCCTCCAGCCCCTCGCTCGCCTTAGAACTGGCCAAGCGGGAGATCATCCGGATCTACGACATGGTCTACTACATGACCGCCAACGCCAACAAAATCTTCGAGCGCAACGACCGGGACCTGCTGGAAACCGTTTTGGAAACGGAGGAGAAAGTGGATTCCCTGACCCACGCCACCAAGAGTTACCTGGCGAACATCCTGCGGCAGCCGCTGTCCCGGACCGAGTTCCAGCGGTGTATGGGGTTGGCGCACATCGTCACCGACCTCGAACACGTCGGGGACATCATTGAAAAGAACATCGCCCACCTGGCGGAGAGCAAAATATACAGCGGCTGTGATTTCTCGGATGAAGGCTGGGAAGAGCTGAATATTATGCACCAGCGGGTCTGCAACCTGATGGAAAAAATCCACGAGGCCCTGGTCCACAATAATGCCCAGTTGGCTAATACAGCCATCCGGTTGCAGCCCAAGATTGTCATTATAGAGCGCAAGCTCCGACAATTCCACATCCACCGGTTGCGGATCGGCGTGCAGAAATCAGAAGCCACCAGTTCCATCCACCTGGACCTGATCAACGCCTACCTGCGAATCAGTGAACATGTGCGGAACATCGCGGTGGCCATCGCCGAAGAGTTGGTTGGCCACTCGCCCGCGACCCAGGAGGAAACCGCCGCCACCCTGGCGGACGACAAAGCCTAAATCACGCCGATACTTCTCAGCCCCCGGCACATCCGGTGCATTACCCGGGCGTCCCAGCCCGCGTCCCGCAGCAGCCGGTCGGCTACCCAACCGAGGCGCTGACACTCCACCTTGGGATCGGAGAGATAAAGCGCCAACAAACCTTTTACCACCGTTTGGTGAAACAGCGGAGACCGAAGTCCACCCGTTCGCCGCAGGCCTTCGGCCAGGAAAAGGCGTAGCCGCCTGGCGCAGGTTTCTAGGTCCGGATAGTAAAACAAGAAGTTGAGGTCCCCACCCTCGCAGTCTTCCTGCTGATCAATGAGGTAGTCGAGCAGGATGTGCAGGCCGCACACCCAGGGGAAGTAAGCGCCCACAAGCGCCTTCACTTCCGCCGGCTCCAATTCGGGCCGTGTCGCGACGGCAAACAACGCGAAAACACCAAGGGTAGAGCCGGAAGCCGCCCCGAATTCCCACCAGTCGAGGTCCGGGCAACGCTCGCGCTGTCCCGCAAACCACCCGGCCAGCAAAGATTCTCTGGCCGCAGGCTCGCTATGCTTGTACACCTGAAGGTCGCTGTACAGGCCGGCCAGGGAGATTACCTCGTCCCGCACCAGGGGATAGGAAGGTAAGGTACGCAACACGCGGCGGCATTCGTCTACCAGGTCCTGGAGATAGCCGCCGTCCTCGTGGTACGGATAAAGACCGTAAAAGTCGGGAACATTGCGGTCCGGGTCGACGGCGCACATGATCGCTTCGTGCAGCAAGCGGAAGGCGTGCCGGTCCTGGCAACCCGCCCGGTCACACAGATTATCCAGGTAGTCGCTGATGGTCTGCAAAGCAACAATCAGCTTCACCAGCTCGGGCCGGAATCCGTTGGCCGTGATGGCGAAAACGCTCCCACCTTGGGCGTGGAACCGCTTGTGGCGAATGCTGGCGGCCGCCTGCCGGGCCAACTCCTCCTGGGCACCGCCGGTGACTTTGGCCTGCCAACGGGCCAGTTCGCGGTCCACCTCCGGGAATACTTTGGTCACCAGCCGGCCGACAATCCGTATTTGATCTAGTGTATTCCGAAAACCGGACAAGTCGATACCTCCTGCCTGGTAAGACCGACCTAGTTTGCCAAACCTACCACTTAGAATATACCAAACACTGCCGCCGAAATCATCCGCACCACTTTTTGCCGGGACAAGCACTGACGGTTGCCATAACTAATATAGTGATACCGGTCAGTTAGCCGCCGGTAACTTTTATCGCACCGTTGCCAAAAATTCCTTAAGGAGGCCATCTATGAACACCGAGGCTGTGCTTGAAGTCCGTGAGCTCTCTGTTTCCTATCATCGAGAGCGCACTCTGGAAAACGTTTCTTTTCTGGTCGCCCCTGGCCAACTGGTGGGGATTATCGGCCCCAACGGCGCCGGGAAATCTACTTTGCTCAAAGCGATTCTCGGTTTACTGCCACCTAATCAGGGGCAGGTTACTGTCTGGCAGCAACCGGTGGCCAAAATGCGCAAACGCATTGCTTACGTGCCCCAACACAATGATATTGATACCGACTTCCCGGTCTGTGTATGGGATGTCGTGATGATGGGGCGTTTCCCGCATAGCGGTCTTTTTCGCCGCTCCCGGCACAAAAACCACCTCAAGGTCGCCGAGTGCCTCCGGCAAGCCGGCATGTATGCTTGGCGAAACAGACAAATCGGCGAACTTTCCGGTGGCCAACGGCAGCGGGTGTTTTTGGCGCGCGCCTTGGCCCAGGAAGCCGGCCTGTTGTTGTTGGACGAACCGTTTGCGGGCATTGACCTAAATTCGGAACGAATTATTATCAACATTTTGCGCGGTTTAAAAAGTCAGGGCAAAACGGCGTTAATCGTATTTCACGATTTGACCAAAGCTCAAGCCTATTTTGATAGTTTAATGCTGCTCAACAAAAAACTGGTTGCTTTCGGAAGCAGCACAAAGGTGCTTACGGCACAGAACCTGCAGGCGGCGTATGAAGGGGACGTAACCGTCCTCTCCGGCACCGATGAATTGATGGTGGTGACCGCTTAAGTGGAAAATCTAACCTTCTTCTGGGAGTCCTTATTTAAGTACCAGTACCTGCAAAACGCCTTGCTCGCCGGCATGCTGGTGGGCATAATCTGCGGCGTGGTCGGCTGCTTTGTTATTCTTAGGGGATTGGCGCTTATGGGCGACGCCATTTCACACGCCGTTTTGCCCGGTGTAGTCGTCGCCTACCTGGTTGGCTTCAGTTTCTTTATCGGGGCCGTGATCGCCGGCGTGCTCACCGCTCTGGGAATTGGTTATATCGCACAAAACAGTAGGATCAAAGATGATGCCGCCATTGGCATTATGTTTACGGCCGCGTTTGCCCTGGGCATTGTTATGATCACCTTGCAGCACGGCACGGGGGTGGATCTCTGGCACATCTTATTCGGCAATGTTCTGGCCGTTTCCCGCGACGACTTATGGACCACATTAGGTATCGGGGTCATTGTGCTGGCCTGTATTGTCACCTTTTACAAGCACCTGCTGTTAAGCACATTCGATGCAACCATGGCCCAAGCGATCGGCATGCCGACCAAGATGATTCATTATCTGTTGATGCTTCTCCTTTCCCTGGTTACCGTTTCCGCCTTAAAAACCGTAGGTATCATTCTGGTGGTGGCGATGCTGATCACCCCCGGGGCAATAGCCCACCTGTTAACGGACCGCTTTCCGGCGATGTTGTGGTTATCCGCACTGTTCGGAATGCTTTCCTCTATTGTAGGAGTCTATATCTCCTACATTTACGACGTCGCCACCGGGGCCTCTATCGTCCTGGTAGCTTCGGCGCTGTTCGCCATCGCCTTTTTGTTGTCACCAAAACAGGGAGTCTTCGTCCGCTGGGCCCGCGCCCACGTACTGCACAAGGTCAAATACGGCTAAGAGAAGCAAGCTCGCAACAGCCGGGTAATTAGTTTAAGGAGGGGGAAACCGGTGTTTACGCCCAAAAGGTCTTTAGTTGTTGTCATTGCGGTTTTGTTCTTAGGTCTTTCCATGATCGGCTGTGGTGCAAAACAGCCGGCGCAACCAGACATTGAACCCAAGTCCGGGGGATTGCAGGTTGTCACCAGTATTTCCATCTTGGCGGATATTACCCGCAAGGTGGTGGGCGATCGGGGACAGGTAACTTACATTGTGCCCATTGGCGAAGCGCCGGAGCATTACGAACCGGTACCTAGTGACTTTCAAAAGGTCAGTAATGCCGACATACTCTTCGCCAACGGCCTGGGGTTGGAAGAGTGGTTGGGCAGAATCGTTTCCAATGTGACCCACACGGAAGTAGCCTATCTGACCGAAGGGGCGCCGACCATTCCCTTGGTAGGCCGGGACGGCGCGGATCCACATCTGTGGTTCAACGTCAAACTTGTAACAGACCATTATATCAGCAATATCCTAAACGCATTAATCCGCCTGGATCCTGAAGGAGAAAAGGTCTACCGCCGCAATGCCGAATTGTACACGGCGCGTCTTCAGGAACTCGACGCCTGGGTTGTCGACCAGGTGCAACAGATTGCCCCGGATAGACGGGTAATCGTCACCACCGAAAATGCGTTCAAGTATTTTGGGGAAGCTTACGGTTTTGACACCGCCGGCGTTTGGGAACTCAATTCCCACGGAGAGGGAACCCCCCAACAGATCTCACAGATTGTTGACCTGGTACGGGAGCACCGGGTTCCCGGCGTATTCATAGAAACCACGGTGGATAGGCGCTACATGGAAGCCGTGGCCAAAGATACCGGCGTGCCTATCGCCGGGAAACTGTACACGGACGCCCTTGGCCCCGAAGGCAGCAGCGCCGAGACCTATATCGGAATGATGAAGTACAATGTGCATACACTGTTGAAGGGGCTGAGGTAAGGGGTTCAGTCCGGGGGTGATAACTATGAACAACAATGACGAAGCATTCTACACCGTCCGCGGTTACGCACTCTTGCACCAACAGGGCACCTCCCTCACACCAAGCATGGAAGATTATCTGGAAATGATTTACCGCTTGACAAAGGAACAGGGCCATACCAGAATCAGTGCTTTAGCCGGTGCCCTGCACGTGCAGTTGCCTTCGGCAAGCCGGATGGTTCAAAGACTAGCAGAACTGGGATTTGTGCGCTATGAGCGTTACGGTGTGCTTGCATTAACGGCCCAAGGACGTGAAGTGGGGGCCTTCTTGCTCAGGCGACACAACATTATCGAACAATTCCTGCGGCTTATCGGTGTAAGCGAAAACGTCCTGGAAGAAACCGAAAAGATTGAACATAATGTCGGTTCCAATACGCTAGAACAAATAAACATCCTGGTCGAATTCCTACGGCAAAATCAGGTCAGCTGGCTTGATTTTTTAAACCGGCACAAAGGCCGGCCGGAGAGATAGCCTGTCCGGCCTTTGTGTTTCACTCCCAGAGGGTTTCTATCCGGACATTGTTGAAGTAGTAGCGCACGATATCTTCGGCCGGCGTGTTCTGACGGGCCATTTCGTAAGCCCCCCACTGGCTCAGGCCCACCCCGTGCCCATAGCCGGCACCCGTGAAGGTGACCTGATCACCCGCCACCTCGATGGACTCGATTTTGGTCGACTTCAACTCGGTGCTCCCTAAAGCAATCCGGAATTCAGCGCCGGGCACCCGGGCGTTACCGACGCGGATCTTTGTGGCCCGGCCGGACGGTCCCCGGTCGACCACCTCGATCGGGTTCGGGGTATCACCCGGATCCTGGCCCAACTGCCGGACGGCTTGCACTACCTGATCCAGGGAAAAAGTAGCGGTCCAACGGGCGTCCTCGGGCGGCGCCTTGGGGGAATCCGGTGACTCGATCGACTGAATGTAAGGCGGTTCCCAGCCCTTCCAGTTCAAACCCTCCCGGGCGGTGGCCGTCTCACCGCCCGCATGCGCGTGAAACCAGGCGTTGATCAGGTTGTTCCGGTGCACAGCCACCTTGCCCCGCGTGCGGTTGACCGCGTCGATGATTCGCTCGTTTACCGCCGCGGCGTCCCATGCCTGCGCCTCCTCGATGTCCGTGGAGATGTGCGCGCCCTCGTAGCGGGAATCTTTCTCGGCGATAAACTTCAACGCGAAGGTGCGCGCCAGAATCGCCTGGGCCGCCAAGGCCTCCTCCGGCCAATCGTTGTGCATCTCGCCGGCCAGCACCCCGGCGACGTACTCCTCAAACTTCATTTCGCGCACCTCTTTGGCATCCACGTCGTACACGCGCAGGATCGGCTCTACACCTTCCCCGCGGCTGATTTCGGCCGGAATTTCCGGCGTTCTTTGCTGGGTCGCGGCAAAAACCACGCCCGCAACTACTAACGCCAGAATGGCCAGCCCTAGCGGCCAGTACTTCTTATACTTGTCCATCATCGGCACGGCCGTGCTAACCCCCTTAACCCATGATTTTTCTTATTCTTGGGCAAAAGGGGGGCGCTTTAGTTAGGAACATAATCCCATCCAAAGAAAACAAGAATACACGGAAGACAATCCGTGCATTCCTGACACCGGAAAAGAAATACTGCTCTAACCTGGTTGAACCAGAATTCAGAGACTCGATTTTGGATTCTAACACTTCGCGAACCCGCAGTGGGGGCATACGTAACAACCCTCGGCGCGTGCCATTCTTAACCCGCAAATCTCACAGGCATCCGGGTGGGTTTGCGGGTCAAGCTTTTCCGTCCCGCCCGCCGCCTCACCCCCGTTGCAGCGGCGGGCCAACTCGGCGCTGATCTCGGTTAACTTGAGGGCGATCGCGGAGGCGCACGATTTACCCGGCGAAAGCTTCTTGCCCCGGCCCCGCGCCAGCTGGTACGACGGGCAGGCGTGGGTACTCTGGAGTTGCTCGATGATTTCGGACACCGGTATGCCTCCCCTGATCGCCAGACTGATCAAACGCGACGTGGCTTCGGTATAGATCAGGCAGCCGCCGTCCGAGCCGGTGGTGATGAAGGTTTCCAGGATCTCGCCGTTTTCGGGCTGGTAGTTCACCGTCAGATAGATCTTGCCGCAGCCCGAAACCAGCCGGTGCGTTACGCCGTGGGCGTTCTCCGGGCGGGGCATGATCTCACCGCGGGCGAGCTCTCCGGGTTTTAACCCGCGGCCCTTCTTGCCGACCGTGATGACTCCTTCTTTGCAACCATCGCGGAATATCGTGATCCCCTTCAGGTTCAAATCGTAAGCCATGCGGTAACAGGTTTCCACGTCGTGAATCGTGGCCGTGTTGGGCAGGTTAATCGTTTTGCTCGTGGCGTTGTCCACCCACTTCTGAACCTCGGCCTGCATCAGGATATGATCCTGAGGGCTGATTTCCTGGGCGCCCTTGAAGATCCGGGCCAGCTCCGGCGGTATGCCTTCCACCCCCTGACAACCGCCGCGCCGCGCCACTTCGGACAAGACGTGCGCCGGCACATCATACTTTTTGGCGGCCTCCAGAAAGAGCGGCGAAAACACCTCAAAGCTTCCCGCCACATCGGTGGCCTTGGTGTAAGCCACGGCGAAAATGGGTTCGATACCGTAACCCTCGCACCCGGCAATGGTGGTCACGCTGCCCGTCGGGGCCACAGTGATGCACGCCGCGTTGCGCCGCTTGTCGTGTGGATAGAAGATGCTCCGCTCCCAGTCCGGGAAACAGCCCCGTTCCTCGGCCATTTCTCGGGAGTAGGCGTGGGCCGCCTCCTGCACAACCTGGAGAACGGTGCCCGCGAACCGGCGCCCCTCCTCGCTGTCGTAAGCGAGTTCCATCCGGATCAGGAGATCGTGCAAGCCGGTGTAGCCAAGCCCCAGCTTCCGGGTGGCGCGGGTTGCCTCGGCGATAAAGTCCAACGGATACTCGGCCACGTCGATGATATTGTCCAGGAAACGCATGCCGATGGCCACGGTCTCCCGCAGCCGTTCCCAGTGGACCGCGTAACCATCCCCCTCGGGACGCAGCATCCGGGCCAGGTTGATACTGCCCAGAAGGCACGATTCACCCGGCGATAATGGCTGTTCGCCACAATTGTGAACATAAATACCGTTGGCATCAAAGGCGTTAACGCCAGGTATCTGTACATCATATACATCTTCTACGCCATCGTTTTCAATGGACAACACGGTGGCAACGAAACGTTCGCGGTTTAAGCGACGTTTATAAGAGGCTAGCAGCGATTTCAATCTGTTTGCCTTTTCCGTATTGGCAAAACCCACACGTTCCGCAAACAACCATAAATTGTCTTTACTGACCACTAATTCGTGTTGGGCTTTAATGTTGCATTTTTCTAGAATCCGGTTGCCGTCCGGCAAGTGTTTCGTACCGGCAGGGCGCCTCTCGGTGTAAATGGTACTGACAATACCTAAACGTAGTAACATGCGTTGTACCGCCTGCAGCAGTTCCAGATCGCTTTGCGCCAACCGGACGCTGACTCCTTTTTCCTGGCTGCCGGTTACCGTACCGTCTGCGTCAAACAGGCCCCGCAAAAAGCCACGGTAGCCGTCATACGAAGCGCCTTCAATCTTCGGCGTTACCATCTTACGGCCAGGGTACATACCCACATCTTCGGCCAGCTTTCTTAGTGCGGCCATTTTCAGGCGGAATTCGTTACGTCCCCGGACGGCAAACCAACCGGCAAAGTCGGAACGATGCGGCAGCGATTCGGCGTAGTGCATGATTTGATTCATAACGGACTTGACGCCGGTTTCCGTATTACCGTTTTCATCATTACCGGCCTTTTCTCTTTGATAGACGTTTAGAACCGCCGTCTCTTTCTTTAGCGTCCCGTCTCCGATCAGGAAACCCAATAAATACCCTTCGCCTTCGGTCAGTATCCCCGGCCAGCCGCAGAATTGGCGGTGATTGTGCAGCATGATCCGGTCACCGGGTTTAAGGTCGCCGGCCGGAATCCATTCGTGCCCGATACGATAACGGGTCTTGCTGGTAACACGGAGAACCTTGTGATCAGGAGTAAGGCGCAAGGTATATCCTTCGCTGGTCCGTAACTTGACTACGGCCTTGGTTCCCGTTTTGAAAAAACCTTCTGGACCAGACTTATATGGTATACCGTTCACAATGGCCTGAAACTGCCGCCCAACTAGTTCTCGCACCTGACGGGGACCGTCGCTGGTGGTTACCCAGGTGTCACCGGTTACGCACGGATTGGTGGCGTTAATCACCTTTTCCGGCACCGGATTATCGCGCTGCAGGCGGTCAATGAAGATAACCCCCGGGTCACCGCAGGCGTGCGCCGCTTCGGCAATTAACTCCCACAACTCGCGGGCGCGCACCGTTTCGTAGACCACGCCGTTGAAGACCAGCGGCCAATCGTCGTCCCGGTCCAGGGCCTCCATGAACGCGTCGGTAACCCCCACCGAAAGATTAAAGTGGGTAATGTCTCCGTCGCGCTTGCTCTCGATGAAATGAATGATTTCCGGATGGTCAATATTAAGGATGCCCATCGACGCCCCGCGACGCACCCCGCCTTGCATTACCATGCCGGACGAAGCATCGTACAGCCGGATCAGTTCCACCACTCCCGAGGCTTGTCCCTTGGTGGAACGTACCAGGCTGCCCCGCGGGCGGATGGCGCTGAAATTGTATCCCACCCCACCCCCGGATTTGAACACCAGGGCGGTATGCTTCAAGGTCTCGTACATAGACTCCAACGAATCGTCCACTGCCAATACGAAACAGGCTCCCGGCTGCCAGGGACGGTCGGGCTTACCCATGTTCGCCCAGATCGGCGTAGACGGAATAAACAACAGGCTGCCGATCGCCTGGGCGAACTTTTCCTCCCAGGCGGCACGCGCCTCGGGTTTCTCCGCCAGAGCGGCCGTCCGGGCCAGGCGGTACACCGCCTCCTCGAAAGTCTCGATTACCCGACCCTGCTCGTCCTTGGCGGCGTAACGTGCCTCAAACACCTTGCGCCCACTGTCACTAAGTTGAGCTATTTCTGCCACTGTCCACTATGGCCTCTCTTTCATTATTGATTTCCCATTTTCAACATTCAGTCACATTTTACCTGAGGTCGTCCCGCGGCGCCAGTTATTTTTGATCGTAGCCGGTGCCGAGAGAAACGGATATTCAAACAAAATTAGACCAAACAAGCCTGCGCATCTGTATTTTAGCGGTCTTTGAGAAACCAGCCTTTAGACCCCTAGTTTTTCGCTCCTCAGGATGTTAAAATGATACATTAATTACACTAATTCCACACGGGGGTAGACGCATGACGGTGAGAATCGGGATCAACGGTTTTGGACGAATTGGACGCTGTATCTTCCGCATCGCGAGAGAACGGCCGGACATCCGCGTCGTGGCGGTTAACGACCTCGGGGACGCGCGTACGCTCGCCCATCTCCTCAAGTACGACTCGGCGCACGGCAACCTGCAGGCCAACCTGCATACCGATGGTGACCGCCTGTGGGTAAACGACGAGGAAACGGTTTTGTTTAAAAAGGCCTTCCCGGACGAAATTCCATGGGGAAGCCTGGGCGTGGACGTAGTGATCGAAGCTACCGGACGGTTTCGCAAACCCCAGGAGGCCAAGCGCCACCTGGACGCTGGCGCCGCCAAGGTCGTGTTGACCGCGCCCTTTAAGGGCGAAGGCCGGACTATTGTGTTGGGCGTAAACGAGCAGGACTACGATCCGGCGACCGACCACGTGGTTTCCTGCGCCTCCTGCACCACTAACTGCCTGGCGCCGATCGCCAAGGTATTGGGGGAGCGCTTCCCGGTGGTTTCCTCCATGGTCTCCACGGTACACGCCTACACCAATGACCAGCGCCTCTTAGACTCGGCGCACAGCGATTTGCGTCGCGCCCGTGCGGCGGCCCTATCTATCGTGCCCACCACCACCGGTGCCGCCAAGGCCGTGGGCTTGGTGCTGCCTGAATACCGGGGACATTTCGAAGGTCTTTCCTTCCGGGTCCCCACCCCGGTGGTTTCCGTCCTGGACGCCGTCTTTCAGTTAAAAACACCGGTTACCGCCGGTGAAATCAATGCCGCCCTAAAGGCGGCCAGTCAATCCGACCGTCTGAAGGGAATTCTCGACTATACCGAAGATCCGGTTGTCTCCTGTGACATCATCGGCAACCCGCACTCCTCCATCGTGGACGGTCTCCTGACCACCACCGTCGACTGTCTGGTCAAGGTGGTCTCCTGGTACGACAACGAGTGGGGTTACGCCAACCGGGTGGTGGACCTGGCGGTATTTGTAGCCCGGCACTAAAGGCACGCGACTCCCGCAGGTGAGCCGCCGGATCAGGAACGACCGGAACCCCAGGACTTCCTTGATGTAGCCGAGATCGCGGTAATCATCGTAGATGGCCCTAAGGCCGAGCTCCACCACCTCGCTATGAATTGGGCCGGGTGATCCTCGGGCAACCAGTCCCGCAAAGACGACGGGAAAAGCATCATTTGGTTGGGTTGCTGGTCTTTGAGCCGAAAACCACGCTTGGCCAGGAGACTTCACGGAGAAAATTCCACACAAGCTGCTCGCAGAGGATGGTACTCCCAGCAAATCAGGGCATCCGTCAGGCCCGGGCCGGGGGGCGCTCCTGCCTATGCCGGGGTGCATTACTAGAGTAGGGTATGGTCGACTTTTCCTCTCACAGTCGTGCCAGGTACGCCGCCACCTCTGCACTCATGAATTCCTCGTACGTGTAATGGTCCTTTTCCGCTTCTTTGGCTACCTTGAGGGTTTGGTTAGGAGGAAACTTCATATTGGTGGGACAAGGGGTAAAAATCTGTACATAGGTGGGCCCAAATTCACGAGCAACGAGGATCGCGTTCCTAACTGCTCGCCCTACTTTGCGGGGACTGGCCACCGTCACTCGTGCGCCATACACACAACCTGAAACCTTGGCCATTTCAAAAACCGGTATCTTGGAAAAACGCTTGCCCTGAGGCGCCATGTTTAAAACCTGTCCCTGCCTGCTCATGCCGCTTTCCTGACCCCCGGTATTGGCGTATACCTCATTGTCCAGCATGATGGTAGTAATCTTTTCCCGTCGGAACCAGGAATGAAGAGTCAGGTCCAGGCCGATATCGGCAATGCCCCCGTCACCCGCAACTACCACCACATCCTTGTGCACGTGGGGAAAGCGGATTTGCAACATTCTCTTCAGACCGGTAGCTACGGCGTTTTGATTGCCAAAGGCTGTGTTTGAGTAATTCAGGGCTGCCTGCACCAGGCCGAAGAACGAACAGCCAGGCGTCCCGACAATAAGGGTGTCCTCAGGAGACGGCAGGGCCGCAGCCAAGAGGCGAATCCCTAAGGACACTCCGCAGCCTGCGCAGTGCGGGTGTTCTTCGATAATCTCTTTGAAAGTGCCCAGGTCCTCCACGGACCTGCGCTCGCGGTAAGGCCCGCGGGCCACCAATTCCTTGTATTCCTGGGGCAAGAAGTCCGCAAATTCATCAACTGGTGTAATAATCTTGGTTGACATTGGCCGCCTCCTGTGAATTCCAGCCTAGGAATTGGTCCGTTCCGCTCCAAAGCGGTCCCTGAGAGCATTCTTGACTTCGTTGACTATCAACTCCGCCGGCATGGTCATGCCCCCGAACACCCTGGGACCGCCCACCACCCTCCTGTTGTTATCCACCGAGGCCTTGATCTCCCGGGCCAACCACCCGCCCATATTGAACTCGGGCACCACAATCAGTTCGGCATGGGCTGTAGCGGCCGCGATCTCTTCGGCCGGAAAGGGCCTAATGGACTTGATCTTGATCAGCCCCACCTGAATACCCTCGTCCTTTAAGACCCTGATCGCTTCCCTGCTCTGCGAAACCGCGGTGCCCGAGGCGGCTAAGAAGATCTTGGCAAAAGGGTCTTCCACCTCCAGAAGCCCTCCCATGTAACGCCGGATGTACTTGCGCGCCCGTTCAGCCGCGGCTATGATCTCCTGATGCCAACTGGCATTGGCCAAATAGCTGATGAAGTTGCTCTTGTTGAGCAACGGGTCCCGGATGATCCGCATAGGGGGAGTCTCCATATCGAAGGTCGGGACCGGCGCCCGCCGGGGATCATAGGCCGGAAGCTTGATATCCTCCGGTGGAAGCATCACCGCACTCCGCGTGTGGGTGACAAAGAACCCGTCTACGAAAACTCCCGCCGGTAGGTGAACGTCCGGTTGCTCCGCGATGGCGTAGGCCCTCAGGATCATGTCGAAGAAGTCCTGGGCATCCTCGGCGTGAAACATCATCATGCCGGTGTCTAGGAGCATGGCCATTTCGATGTTCTCCGGTTGAATCGAAGGGGGAAGGGAAACGCCCCGGCACATAAAAGCACAGACGATCGGTTGTCTTGACCCCGCCCAAACGGGAAACATCTCCATCGCCCGCAGGGTTCCGGGGCCGCAAGTGGCAGTGAAAACCCGTCCGCCCCCCAGGGAGGCCCCGTGTACGGCGGCCATAACCGCAAATTCGTTCTCGCCCCGGTAATAGTCTTTCAGGTAGCCCTGAGCATACAAATCTCCGATCAAGTGCATACTTTCACTCTGCGGTGTGATGGGATAGGCGACAGCCATGTCTACATTGCCCCGCTTGACCGCTTCGGCTACCGCTTCACTGCCCGTTATGAAAACCTGCTCCCGGGGAGCTTCGAAAAAAAGGTATTCCGGGTCGACCTCTCGTTGTTGCCTAGCCATTTCCCCTCCTGTTCTCCTCTGTGCCCCGGCCCGAAAACCAGGGGTTTTCAAGCACTCTCGTTCCAGGTGTTCCGACTTCCTCCGGACTCCTTCACACCCCCGTTCGACCGGAAACTGGCCAATCGGGATGCTACAGAAGTCCTCTCGGCCTGGCGACCGGTGCGGCCCTGCGGCCTCAGATGCTGCTGACCGTCAGCGCGTCTTTAGAACACACGGTCACACAGAGTCCGCAACCTTTACAGCGCTGCTGGTTTACGGCCACCTGCTTCGTCTCTGGCAAGTACCGCAGCACGTTGGGTTCCGGGCACGACAGGATACATAGCTTGCATCCGGTACACTTCTCCACTTCGACTTTCGCGGCAACATACATGGCTTGCGTCGTCCCTCCTACTTCCCAGGATGATATTCCTCCACCGCCCCGCCGGCCGCCGCCAAGACCGCCACGTTCTTTTCGACCAACTGGGCCAGCCGGCTGAACTTGCTCTTCAGCACGTCGTCCAGCGCCGCCGTCGTTCCAGAGGCCACGAACTTCTTGCCGCCAAACCTTTCCATCAACGCTTCCCTAACCGCTTCTTGGGAGACCAGCTTCTGCACCCCCAATAGCCCTCCCAGCATCGCGATGTTCGTTGACAGTTCCGTTCCCCCCACCTCGACGGCCACCCGCGTGGCCGGTACACAATACACCCGGGCTCCCAGGCGCACAAGTCCCTCCCGGTCGTCCTCCCGCAGCAGGTCCTGCGATCGGTCTGTGTTGATGATGACTATGCCTCCCGGCTGCAAACCGGCGAAGAACGGCATGGTGTAACACTTCCCCAGAGTGATCACGTGTGGGTGGAAGATCAAGATGATGTTCGGAAACAACACCTCGCCTCGCTCGTAGATCTTCTCCGTGGCAATCCGCACGTAGCTTTCGGCCGGCGCCAGCCGTTTTTCCGCCCCGAAAAAGGGGTTGACCGTGCTCTCCAACCCGTCCTTCGCAGCGGCCATCCCCAGGATGTGGGCAGCCGTTACTACTCCCTGGCCCCCCAGACCTGACATGCGGATGAACGTCTTACTATTATTTCTCATGGTCCGCCCCCTCCAGTTCGGCCAGAAACGCCTGGGCCTCCGGCGAAACGTATTCCCGCACCTGAAAGGTCCCTTCTTTCTGGCGCTGCTTGATCTTTTGAAGCCCTTCGTTGGGCCGGAACTTAAAGTTGGTTGGACAGGGACAGAAAATCTGTACGTAGGTGGGCCCGACCTCCCGCGCCGTCAGGATGGCCCGCCGCACCATCCTCTCTAGCCGCTTCGGCTGGGCCGGGGAGATCGTAGCCACGTACGCACAGCCGGCCTCGCGCGCGATCTCTGGCAAGGCCACCTTAGGAAACCTTTTTCCCAGAGGGGCCATGTTCAGCACCGTCCCTTGCGGGGACATCCCGCTCTCCTGCCCCCCCGTGTTGGCGTATACCTCGTTGTCCAGCATGATGGTGGTAATGCGCTCCCGCCGGAACCACGACTGCATCACCATGTCCAGGCCGATGTCCACGGTCGCCCCGTCGCCTGCAATCACCACCACGTCTTTCACCTTGTCCGGAAACCGCAACCGGAGTGCCCGTTTCAGACCCGAGGCCACCGCATTCTGGTTGCCGAACAGGGAGTGGATGTTGTGGACCGCCACCTGGGTAAAGGCCAGTGAACTACAACCTGTTGACCCCACGATCACCGTATCTTCCGGCTTAGGCAGTGAAGCCAGGATCAAGCGCAGGGCCAGACCCATGTTACAACCGGCACACAGCGGGTGCTCCTCGATCAGCTCCTTAAACGTGCCCAGGTCGGAAACTCCCACCTCTCTCCCGCAGGGGCCGTTTGTCACTAGCTCCCTGTACTCAACCGGCATTACCTCCTCAAACCCGGGTGAGATCCTGAACAAACTCTCGCTCACGCACAACACCTCCTGATCTGGTCCAGAACAACCTCGGGGGGCATCGTCATCCCGCCGAACACCCGGGGGCCACCGACCACTTTCGTGGTGTCCTCCACCGCCGCCTTGATCTCCCGGCATAACCACCCTACCCGGTTGTACTCGGGCACAATTATCGTCCGGGCCTGCCGCGCCAGCGTCTTGATCTCTTCCCGCGGAAACGGACGCAGGCTCTTTATCTTCACCAGCCCGATGTCCAGTCCCTGCTGGCGAGCCACGGCCACAGCCTCCCTGCTCTGCGACACCATCGTCCCGGAGGCCATTACCAACACCGCAGCCTCCGGATGTTCCACCTCCACCAGCCCCTCCAGATACCTGTGCACATACTTCCGCGCCCGCTCCTGCGCCGCCAAGATCTCCTGTTGCCAGGAGGCGTGGGCGGCGTAGCTGATGAAGTTGCTCTTCATCACGAAGGGATCCCGCATCTGCCGCACCGGGGCGCTTTCCATGTCCATCGCCGGCACCGGCGCAGCATAGGGGTCATAGGGTGGCAGCTTCAGATCCGCCGGTGCTACCGCTACCTGCTCCCGCGTATGGGTAACGAAAAACCCGTCCGCAAACACCCCCACCGGAAGGTGTACGTCCGGTCGCTCCGCGATCACGAACGCCTTCAGGATCATGTCGTACAGGTCCTGCGCGCTTTCCGCATGGAACATCAGTATCCCTGTGTCCAGCATGAACGCCATCTCGATGGTATCCGGCTGAATAGATAGAGGGGAATTTACCCCCCGCGTCAAAAAAGCACAGACGATGGGCAGCCGTGCCCCCGCCCAGGCCGGAAACATCTCAAAGGCGCGTAAGGTCCCCGGTCCCCCGGTGGCCGTGAACACCCGCACGCCCCCCATGGAAGCACCCGCGACCTCGGCCATCACCGCGAGTTCGCTCTCTCCTCGAAAATACTCTTTAAGGTACCCTTCCGCGTAAATATCCCCCACCAGGTGCATACTCTCCGACTGCGGTGTGATCGGATAGGAAACCGCCAAGTCGACATTCGCCCGCCTGATTGCTTCCCTGACCGCCTCGCTGCCTGTAATGAACTGCTTTTCCCGCTGCGCCTCAAAAAACAAATGCTCTGGCGTCACCACCCGCTGGTTAACCACGTCCTCACCACCTCCCAAATTTGCGCCGCCCTTTTTGTTTTCTACCGTCTTTCGTGTGCTCCCGCTGCCCGCGCGGGCCTTGCTTGCGCGCGTGTTTTCACCACTTCCGTTAACCGTCTAAGTTTTGCCGCATCAACATCCCGCAGGGTAATCATGGCATCCTCGTGCCCCATCTCGCCACACAGAGCGATGGTGTAACAGTCGGTGCCCCCCCGGATGATCTTCAGCGCCACGTTAGCGTAGTGGCAATGCACCCCTACGAACACGCCCACGTCGATCCGGTTGTGCCAGATCGTCAGGTTGGGGTGATTTGGGTTGATCTCCACCGCCGGGTTAATCATCGGGTACTTCGGCCGGTAATCCGGCATGGGAATGATCCGTGCCCCTGCCGCCTCTACCAGCTCCACTACCGCTTTTGCCTTCTCCGCTACTCCTTCTCTCCACGCCCACAGCACCAGCGGCCCCGGGAAAAATACCGGGTTCCGTGCCGCCAGCAACTTCTCCGCGATCTTCTGCAACGCGTCTTCCTCCGGAACTATCTTGCCTTCCACCAGGGCCTCTCCCGGCTCCGGCAGCATTACCCCCATACACGCCGCCGCCGGCGGCAGGTAGCCTTCAGGCCCGGGCAGCACCCGGTACTCGCTCGCTGTCATCGCTATCCCTCCCCACATTTCTCCTCAGAGGACACCCCTAGAATCGGGCACCCTTTCTCTACCGTCATCCTGGCCCGCCCAGTCTCAGGAGAAGTGGTGGTCCCTGACCACCTGCACGTCCGCCACGTGCACCACCAACATGATGCCCTCCTCCATCATCTGCTGCAACCCCTGCAGAATGCGGTCTGCCACCCCGGGACTCGTAATGGTAACAATCTCCACGTTACACGAGAAACCGCCAAACCCACCACGGTTCTCCTTGATTCCGTGTCGCCCCTTTCCGTAGATGCCCGTATAGACCGTGAACCCGCTGGCTCCCGAATTCTCAACCAGTTCAAGCACCGCATCCCGATATGCACCCTCAACTATGATGCTGATCCGCTTTTTGTTGAATAGCTGCACCTGCTCACCCCCTCTACGACGGGCCCAGTCCGCCGTGCCGGACCCACCGGGTCCGGCACGGCTTCAACATCATCTGACCATCCCCACAAAGTACTCTGCCAAATAGTAGTAGATGGGAATTCCCACCAGAAGGTTAAACGGCAGCGTGACCCCCAGTGACGCGCCCAGGTACAGAGCCGGGCTCGCCTTTGGCAGGGCTAGCCGCATCGCCGCCGGGGCAACGATGTAGGAGCAACTGGCGGCCAATACTCCCAACAGGGTTGTCCCTCCTACACTCAGGCCACTCAAAATCCCGACCGCTATGCCCAACAAGGCGTTTACGGGGGGCATCATGATGCCGAAGAACACGAGGAACCACCCCGCTTTCCGCAGGTCGGCTAGTTTGCCGCCCGCGATAGTGCCCATCTCCAACATGAAGAGGCTTAACACGCCCAAGAAAAGGTCCTGATAAAAGAACTCCACGCTAGCCATTCCCCGCGGCCCGGCAACGTAACCCACCGCCAGCCCGCCGAGCAACAAGACGATGCTCTTACTCAGCATCACCCGTTTGGCTGCCTGGCCCAGGGAGACGCCCGCCGCCCCAGCCGCATCGTTCCGGCTCTTCTCCTTGACCCACGAAACCAAAATCAGGGCCGCGATGACGCCCGGCACTTCCATGATGGCAGGCAAACCGTACACAAAACCTTCGTAACTTACGGCTATGCTGGCTAGGAACGCCGTGGCCGCCAAGAAGGTCACCACGCTGATCGAGCCGTAATGACCAGCGATGGCTGCCGCATCGTCGATCCTCATTTTGCCGATTCGCCAGAGGATGTAAAAGGAATAGATCGGAATAACGGCCCCTATGAAAATGGCACCGGCGACGGTTAAAATCACGCCGGCATTCAGGCCGGCTTCGGCGATCGCCACGCCGCCTTTGAAGCCGATTGCGATCAACAGGTAGACAGTGATAGAATCGCTGACGGCGCTGGGAAACTCCACCTTCGCCCTTGCCAGGGCAATAAGCAGACCCAGACCGAAAAACAACACGATGGGTGACGACAAGTTGACCACGGCTATCTCGAACATACCCGCCATGCCACGGCTCACGCTCCATTCGTCGCAATCGGCTCTTAATTATTGATTCGGATGCGTTTCGGAAGAGAACCTGTGGTGACGCCAAAGAGCGGGTGGCCATCACTCTCATGGGCAATTGAGCTCAACGGGGCTCGTACCAAGGCAGCCTGCAATCTCATCGCCCATTTCACGTAAGGCTCCTGCCTCCGGTCGGAGAATAAGGACCAGCCCCGAAGCGACCAGAATAAAATGGATCAAGGCCAAAGGGGGACTGGACAGAAGGTGCATGCTGCGAACCTCGGACGACACCCTCCCCCTGAACGGCGCACCCTTGGGCTGTGGGCACCTTCTCCAGTTGGAAACGCCTTCTGCACCCTAAAAGAACCCCCTGGATCTTCGCCGGGTGCACCACCGCCTGGGGAACCGCATCCGGGTGCACATGGTGCTTTGCTGGTTAGATCCAGCCTGCCAGCGCCCGCATAAGGCGCTTACGAACCTAGTGTTCCTTAGCCTAAACCCGTAACCTGTTAGGGTCAAGCCCGAAGTTTCCTGGAAAAGCTTCTTCCTGGCAGATTACCTTGCCAATTCTCATCCGATCAAGGCATATCTCCAGCATTGGGTCAAACCGCACCCCGGCCATAATGGTAACCGGGCGCAGACTCGCGTAAAAATGACAAAGAAAAACCTGCAGACGACCCGGATCGGCGGGTGCGGGACGCGCTGTTGGCGATCCTTATTCCGAACTCCGAGAATCTCCGGGTGTCCGGCTTCACTGATTCCCGAAACGAACCTAAGCTTGCGCAAGCTTACTACCCGTTTCGCTATCCGCGACTCTCTAGGGAACATTCATAGGGCCCGGCCCGCTTTTCCCCCGCCAACCCCGGCCTGGGAAGCTTGGTTCAAGGCCGTGCAAAGCTGGACATGTCCCCTGTTTTAGTACCTAATCAAAGTCGAAAAATTCCCCTAGGAATGATTTGCGCTTGCGCTTTTTATAATCTTTATAATCACTGTATCCTCCCGGATTTTGCGAACGGTGCTCCTCTAACAGTTCTCGAGATGAACGCTCAATAATTTTATCGAGCTCCCCCCTGTCCAGCCAAACGCCGCGACATTGGGGGCAATAATCGATCTCTACCCCCTTCCGCTCGGTCATAACCAGGTTAACGGCACAAACGGGGCATTTCATCTTTTCTTACCTCCATCCATACAATTTTTCTCCAAAACATACGGTTGGCACCAGCAACAGCATACACGCAAGCAGCATCGCCTGTCAATCCAAGGATTCTTTCCGGTAGCTGTCAACTCCAAATGGGGAAATTCCAGTGTTAGGTTTACCTTGCGGATAACGTTCGGAGAAATTTCGGCCAATGATTTTCCAGAGCTTTCCACTTCTTGCCGTGGGAGGTTGAAAAATCTAACCGAAAATTTACTCAATCTTTATAATGCCTTAAACTTCCTGTAATAAGCTTGCATCAAAAGGTTTATTAAAAAGTTCGGGTGAGTGGCCGTGATCTCCGGAATAATCAAGGATTGGGAAACCGCCTCCAGGTTCTTTTCTTTTCCCGGCTTTAAAAAAAGGACCATATTGCGGCACCACAGCCTGAAGGACCCCGGCCTGGCCGGAAAGGTTCTGGAAAACCTCCAAAAGTCAAGGCCGGTGGTGCTCCTTTATTTTGACCTGGTGAAATTCCACGAGGTGGAGCAGGTGAGCGGTTTTCGGGCTGCTTCGAAGATCCTGGCCATGTTTAAAAAAAGCCTGGAAAGAGAAATGCCCGAAATTTATCCCGATGCCGAAATCCTTGCCGTGGAAAATCTCTGGGGTGACGATTTTGTCGTCCTGATGGCAATGGAAGGCAAGCCGGAGCACGGTGAGCTGCAGAAAATAGCCACCACTTTCCGCGCTGGCATCAGGGAAAGGATAAAGCGGGAGTACCTGAAAATTACCGGCCGGGAACCGGACATCCACGTGGGGTACGCCGTCCTCAGTTTTAAGGCGGAAAACGTGGAAAGCCAGCTTTATACGGCGCTGCGCGAGGCCCGGGAGATGGCCAGGGGTTCCATCAGTCTGGAGACGGCCATGCTCTTATCCGAGTTCAGGGAAATTCTCGACCAGGCCCGGTTTGAGATCGTCTACCAGCCTGTAGTTTCCCTGCGTTCCGGCGGTGTCCTGGGCTGGGAGGCTCTGGCCAGGGGGCCCCGGGAGAGCTATTTCCGCAGCCCCGATGTTATTTTTTCATTTGCTGAGGAAGCCGGACTGCTCTACCCCGTGGAAAGGGTCTGCCGCCGGCTGGCCCTGGAAAAGCTCGGGGACCTGGGGCCGGACCAGAAACTCTTCCTGAACATCCACCCCCGCATCATCAGCGACCCCAATTTCGTCAGGGGGGAGACCATGAGGTTGATCGGGGAAATGGGCCTCAAGCCTTCCAACATCGTGTTTGAAATTACCGAGCGGTATTGCATAAAGGACTTTCCCAACTTTAACAAAACCCTGGAACATTACCGCAGCCAGGGCTATATGGTGGCCGTGGACGATGTGGGTTCCGGGTTTTCCTCCCTGCAGTCTATTGCGGAAATCAGGCCCGACTTCATTAAGATAGACATGTCCCTGGTCAGGGACATCAACCTTAACTATGTCAAGAGGACCCTGCTGGAAACATTTATAACCTTTGCCGAAAAAATCGGCTGCGCCATTATTGCTGAGGGTATTGAAACCGGGGAGGAACTGACCACCCTTGTCAATATCGGCACCCACTACGGCCAGGGCTACTTTTTGGGCAGACCGTCATTCCCGAAAGCCTATCTGGATGAGACTGTGGAGGTTAAGGTGCTTAGGTTGGCCTCCAGCAGGCGCAACAGTGCCTGGAAGCATGCCTTCCCGGTAGGAGAAATCGCGGAAAACGCCATAAGCGTTCCCAAAACCTGTTTGGTTCGCGAAGTAAAAGAACTACTGGAAGAAAACGAATTGCTTGATGGCGTGGTGGTGGTAGAAGAGGGAAAACCCGTGGGGTTGGTGATGCGCTACCGCCTGGACCGCTATCTGGGAATGCAGTACGGGGTGCCCCTGTATTTCGATCGCCCGATAACATCGATAATGGACACCTCCCCCCTGGTGGTAGAGGAAGACACTCCCGTTGAAATAATCTCTCAGGCTGCCATGAACCGGAGCAGGCTCAAGCTCTACGACTATATTATTGTTACCAATAATCAGATGCTCAAAGGAGTGGTATCGGTTCAGACTTTACTCGATACCATAACCAGAATCCGGCTGGAAATGGCCAGAGGCGTCAACCCGCTGACCGGATTGCCGGGGAATATAGTCATCGAGCAGGAACTGTCCAAGCGGGCCAGGGAAAATGAGGACTACGCGGTGATCTACCTGGACCTGGACTATTTCAAGTCTTATAACGACAGGTACGGCTTTGAAAACGGTGACCGGGTGATTTTATTTACCGCCGCTCTCTTGAGCAGCGTCGTAAAAAAGTTCGGCGCCAGAAATGATTTCATCGGCCACATCGGGGGCGATGACTTTATCATCATCACCGTTCCGGAAAAGGCCGAGATTTTATGTGCAAAAACGGCCCGGTATTTCGACCGGCTGATCCGCCGCTTTTACGACTCGGAGGACCGTGCGGCGGGGGGAATACGCGGCTACGACCGGAGCGGCAGGGAAACTTTTTTCCCTTTAATGTCTGTATCCATGGCCATTGTTGAATGCGTTGGCCTCGATTACCTGTACAACCTGAAAAAAATTGCGGAAAAGGCGGCTCAGCTCAAACGCTACGCCAAGTCCCTGCCGGGTAGCGTTTACGTAAAAGACCGCAGGACCAGGGTTGATGGTAAAAAACCTCTGTCCGCAGCCCTGCAGACAAAGGAAGTGCCGCAACCTCAAGAAAAAACTGTCGGCAGGTGAGAAACGGTGGGATTTTTATGTGCCGAGCTATGTGTCTTTGCTGCACTACCTCCGGCAACGCACTTGTGCATACCGGACCGGAGCCAGAAATCTTTGAGTTAGCCCGCATCAACAGAGAAAAATCATCTATCGATATTTTTCGACAGGGTTTTCCTTGACACTTTTCCCCGGAAATGGTTATAGTCCCGCGGATCATCTTTCCCGGCAAGCTTTTCCAACCGTCGCCGCTCCTTGGCTTGGCGGCGTTCCTAGGCTCGTTTCTGGATGAGCGGGTCCAAGAAAAGAATTGCTCTTCGGCAAGGTCATGTGATATCATGGCGATGGGAACATCTTCCTCCGATTTTGGTGTTTCTTGTCAAAGTACCAAATTCTCGCTGAGGAGCGATGTTCCTCCTTATTTTGTTAAAGTTTTTGCGCTAAATTTCGGCTACAACCCGCACCATTACTGGATTCCAGGGTTTTACTTGCCGGATCCATGCTATAATTGGCAGGTACAGCTTGTTGAAAAAAATGAAAAATCTTAGTGGCGGAGGCATTACGGATTGCAGCGGGGACAGTCTCCCGCTGAAGCCGTCCTTCGGCCATCATCACGCGGCCGGTTCCTGCGGTATGCACAGCAGGGACAGGCCTCCACCAATTCGCTGACGAGTTCGGTGGGATACCCGCATTGCTCGCAGGGGAGGCCTTTAATCACGTCGACTACTCCCCAGCCCGGGCTCCCACAGGAGGGGCACTGTGTGCGCAGCCGGCACCCGAGACGAAAAGCAAGCCGGCGCAAGACCGCCAGCCGCAACGGATTCATGTGGGCGCGCATATCCGTCTCCACCCGCGCCAGACCGTCATCCGAAACCGAAACGCATTCCCGCAACGCTTCCTCTAAGGCACCAACAGTCCTGAGACCTTTGTACAGCAACTGGGTTTCCGGCCCGGTGTTTGGCCGCACCACCAAAGCGTGGGACGGAAACCCCGCCCGGTCAAGGAAGGCGGCTAGGTCTTCGAGCGAAGCGGCAGTGGAATGCCCATAATTCGTGCGGTTAGTCACTAACTGCTCCACTACCTGCAACTGGCGTTGCTCGTCTACGAAGACCAAGAGTTCGTGGTGTACGGGAATAAAAGGTATGCGGGGGTCGGGACCGAAGCTCCCCTCGCTGGCCAAGCCGAAGGGCAAGCCGGTAGCATCCATTCCCATACGTGCCTTCCGGATAACAACCTCTAACGGGGTACCCACCCGTTCAATCTCACCGGTAAAGGTACCCAAGATATCGGTATCCATTCCTGCCGGCACGTAGACAGCAAGTCCCAGCATCGCCCTCAAGGGAGGCGCAATTGCCGCCTCCTTTCCGTGTTTGGTGCACAGTACAGCGGTGCACCCCTCATAGTGGCGTGCATAGTGACTCGGCTTCCGCAGGACCCGGCCGGCCTTCTGGCGGCGGAGTTTGAAACGGCCGGGTCCGGCCAGACCTTTCCAGAGCTGCTCCGCAAGCGCAGGCGGAGAAACAGAAACCGCAGAGTCGTTTCTGAACAGCAGCCTGAAATCAGGCCGCGGGGAACCTGTGTCCATCGCGTCTTGTCGCACTTTCCTCTTACTTTCTTTTAACATCTAAGCCGCTGCCCGCCCCGTCAACCTGGGGGCAAGTCTTGCGCGGAGGATGAACCTGCCTCGGCGCGAAGCGCCGCCACAATTTCTTCCGCCTCCCGCAGGGCGCGGTCGGCGTCAGTGTTGACTATGAGGACGTGCCCCATCTTGCGACCAACCCGGGCCTCCGCTTTGCCGTAAAGGTGCAGGCGGGCGTTTCTTCGTGACAACACCGCTTCCCACCGCGGGGTGCCCTCAAGCCAAAGGTCTCCAAGCAGGTTCACCATCACCGCGGGTGACAGCAGCGACGGATCACCCAACGGAAGGCCGCAAATTGCCCGCAGGTGTTGCTCGAACTGAGAAGTCACGCAAGCACCAAAAGTGTAGTGGCCACTGTTGTGCGTCCGGGGAGCGATCTCATTGACCAGTACGGTGTCGTCATCCAAAACGAACATTTCCACCGCCATGACGCCGACGTGGCCGAGGGTTTCGGCAATGCCGCAGGCCAAACGTTCGGCCTCCCGGCGCGTCCGCTCGGGCACCCGGGCCGGTACCCTGGTGGTGTGGAGAATGCGTCGCTTATGCACGTTTTCGGCCAGCGGATAGACCCGTATCTCCCCCTGCACCCCACGGGCCAGAATGACCGCGATCTCCATCTTGAAAGGAACGAGTGTTTCCAGTACCGCCGGCCGACCACCAATGGACTGCCAGGCGCGCTCCAGGGCGCCGGGATCCGGCACAAACGCCTGCCCCTTTCCATCATAACCGCCGCGCCGGCTCTTGAGGACCGCCGGAAAGCCAACCGCCTGGGCGGCCTCTTGAACACAGCGGGGATCGTGAACCGGCGCGAAAGGCGCCTGGGGGAAACCGGCCGCCTGGAGAAACTCTTTCTGCCGCAGGCGGTCCTGAATGGTATGCAGCACACTTGCGCCCGGCCGGACCGGTGTCGCCGCCTCTAGCCGGGCAAGAACCGCGAAAGGCACAAGCTCGGTTTCCAGGGTAACCACGTCCACCCGGGTACTCAGCTCCAGAGCCGCCTCACTATCGTGGAGAGGGGCCTGCAGGTGAAAATCCGCCACCTGAGCCGCCGGACAGCCCGCCACGGGGTCCAGTACGCCTACCCTGTAGCCCATTCGCTTAGCCTCGAGGGCCAGCATCCGCCCCAATTGGCCGCCACCCAGTACCCCAATGCTGCCCCCCGGGAGAACTACCCTCACAATTGTTCCTCCAAAACGCGGGCTGTCTCTTGTCGCCGGTAGGACTCGAGCTTTTCCCGCAAGGCAGGGTCAGATAGCGCAAGGATGGAAACGGCCAGCAAGGCCGCATTCACTGCACCAGCCTCTCCGATGGCCAGGGTTCCCACCGGAATGCCCCGCGGCATCTGCACGATGGAAAGCAGCGAGTCGAGCCCGTGCAAAGTCCGGGATTGAACCGGCACACCTAGAACGGGGAGAGTGGTCTTACTGGCCGTCATGCCCGGTAAATGGGCAGCCCCCCCGGCTCCCGCAATGATCACCTGCAGACCCCGGGCTTCGGCAGTACTCGCGTATTCGAACAGAAAATCAGGCGTACGGTGCGCGGACACTATGCGGCACTCGTGGGCCACCCCAAATTTGGACAAGACCTCGGAGGCATGCCGCATAGTTTCCCAATCGCTGCGGCTACCCATGATCACACCGACTCTCGGTGCCGAATCAGTTGTGAGCTCCATAGCCGTCCTGCTGCCTGGTTCAAAAAAGCTCACAATACCTAACAAGCTGTTAGTTTTTGTGAACCCGGCCTCCCCATGACCAGGCTTTCGCTCCTTTCTGGATTGGATTTGCCCGCCCTTGGGAACAGGCTTCGCGACAGGGAGACCTCGGCCCCGGGAGTCCCACCCGGACGGGAGAACTGCGCTTCACGGGCGCAAAGCGTTGACCGTGAAGCGGTCCAACACTCGAGTTTCTTGAGCGCCGGACGCCTCCCGCGATCTGTTGGATACGGCCTACCGGTTTGTCCGGCACCGGCTAAACGGGGTCACCTACTCAGCAAAACAAGCTCCTTCAAGTCGTGCCAGACCGAATAAAACGATTCCTGCTGAAAACGGTCCAAACCGTTGTGTACGGAAATCTTTTCGTCCAGCCGACCCAAGAGCCGCCCTGCCACCCCCGGTTTTTCTTCCCTTTCCCAGTCAAGTGCAAAGTGCAAATACACCATTATAATATATAGCAACCCCGAGCCAGGCCGGTCAAGTCTGCGGGGTGCGCCACTCACACCGGCAGGTTCCAGACAGTCTCCTTCTCAGAAGTGGTGCCCAGGTTTGTCATTACTCAATTTTAGGCTCCGGCGAAAAACCAAAAAACATCCCCGCGCGTCTGAAAGTTAAAACTCCCAGTGTACTCCTGTACCGCGCAGGCGTGTAAGGCTTACGGCATATCTTTAGCGGTAAACACCGCAAACAGAACCGAACAGGATTTTTATCAACCGGCACGAAAGTATTTACCGGGTGAAGGAATTAATGGCGCCTGAATTTTTGCGGCGAAAACTAATGGCGCGTGACCTGCGGGCCCTTGAAGAACTGTTTACGCGGTTCTATGAGTCGGTCTACAAGTCCGCTTTTTTTATTACCCGAGACCGCATGCTGGCCGAAGACGTGGCCCAAGAAACCTTTCTGAAGGCTTATGATAAAATAGAACAGCTACAGGATGCCTCGCGGGTCGAAGCCTGGCTGATCCGCATCGCGATGAACAAGGCCCGGGACGAACTCCGGCGCCGCCAGCGGCAAGCAGCAAGCATGGACGATGGACCCGAGCCGGCCGGGAGCACCAAAGACCTCCCGGAAACGCGCCTGCTGGCCCGTGAACTGCACCTGCTGATCAACGCGGCCATCGACAGGTTGGAGCCTGAATACCAAGACGTGATTTTTTTAAAGTACTACCGGGACTATACCACCAAAAAAATCGCGGAGGTACTTCAGGTTCCGGAAGGAACGGTCAAAACCCGGCTCCGGAAAGCCCGCTCCTTAATCGAGGCCGCCTTGCGCGAGGAAGGTTTGATAGAAGCCCTACAGGCGGGAGGTGAGCCACGTGCCCAAGGAAACAGGCAGTGAGTGCCTAGACGTGTTAATCAGAGAGGCGCTCCAGAAGCGTCTGGAACCGGCCGGCACCCCCGCTTCGGAGGTGCAGTGGCACCGTCTTCGCCAAAAACTGGCGTCGAAGCGCAACGCCAGCCGGATCAAACTCGGCCCCTGGTCGGTTTCGCCGCGCGGGCTGGTCGCCTACGGTTTGCTGTTGTTGCTGGTCATGCTCCCCCTGACCTTTTACGATCAGATTTCTGCTACCGGACCGCGCTGGTTCAAGACGGTAACCGCAGAACGGGGTAGCGAAAGGTCGTCGTTGTCCGCAATAACACCGGGACCATCGGAATCCGCAAATGGCGATCCAGTTCCCAAGCAGCCCGCGGACCTCGAAGTCCCAACACCAGAGAACCGCAGCGGCGTGGCTCCCGAACCCGGGAGCTCCCTGATGGCTACCGGAGACCTCGAAGATGGCACCGAAGCCGCAACCGAAACCGATGTCGGTACCGACCCGGCCCTGGCCGCAGCGGGCCTGACCTGTGCGCCCGCGGACGTTGTCAGCGGCCTGACACTAGAACAGTTGCCGGAAGTCGCGCCGTTTATGGTCTGGTTCCCCCGGGAGTTGCCGCCGGGATTCGGTCTGATTGATATCACTTACGAACCGCACGGCACCAAAGCGGGCAAGGTTATCCTGTATTTTGACCATCCGGATGGCAGGTACCTGCGCATTGAACAGGAATTATTGGCCAAACCCGTACCCGAGGAAGAAGTGCTGGGTGGCGCCGCCCAAACGGTGACCGTTCGGAGCCGCACCGGGCAAATGCTGGTTCGTGAAGAGGACTGGACTGTATTGCGCTGGGTGGAAAATGAAACGCGCTTTAAAATGTGGGGGCAGCTTCCGCCTAAAGACATCATCAGGGTGGCCGAGTCTCTCCAAGCCCTTAGGCCTGTGGAAGAACACACCCTTAGGAACTGAGGCGAACAAGTAGAAACCGCTTCTAATTCCGTAAAACTGCTGTTAGTTATTTGCTGATCCGGTTCCTCAGAGCGGCCTCGAACCTTTGGTTGTCGGCGGCGGTACGCGACCGCGGACCTTTGGTCCGGCCCCCGCCCCGCCGAAACCGTGCCTTGAGCGCCCTTTCTTCGAGTAAAAAGGGCATGTCTTCGGCTCGAAATACCCGTCCGTTCGGGGACAGTGCCAGACAGTGCCGACCCAATACCAGAGAAGCTAATCCCCAGTCCTGGGTCACAACAATATCTCCTGCCCGCACCGCGTTCACGATCGCCAGATCGGTTTCTTCCGGGGCGTCGCCGACCGTCAGGTGATGGTCGGAACTGATCTGGTGGTGAAAACTGGCCACCGTCCAGACCGGTACACCGGCCTCTTGGCCTACCCGCCGGCAGATCTCCAAAACATCCCGGGGGCAGGCGTCGGCGTCAACGACGATCTTCAAACCGTATGATCATCCTTTCTGTCACGCACTAACTAGTTTCTGCTGAAAAACACTACCTTGTGTGCACCGCTCCTAAGGCAGCTTTTTCAGCAGCACCCAACTAACCATCAAATACGTTATCCGCACGCCCCTCTCCTCCACACGTTTAGAATACATCCCTCTGGCCTACGGAATGGGCCACACCTACGCACCGTTTAAGAAGGCGGAAAGACTGGCCTGGGCCAGTCTTTCCGCTTACATTTTCCGCTTGAAGGTTTCACACTTGGTTTCGTCGGAAGATTTCGCGTTACTGCTGTGATTCCGGTCCACCTGAATCATCGGTGCGTCACACTTCACATCGTGGTTGTACTCGCATTCGGTCACCGTACATTTGACTTCGTTGGGCATGCATACTCACCCCCTTCCGGTCCCTAGTGTGTTCACACAGAAAGCAAGTTATGCATAATCCTGGATAATCGACCAAGCGGTGCGTTCAAAATCTTACGGCCGGAAAGGCGCCGGCGGTAAAAAACTGTAGGTACCGTTCCTTGACCCTTTGGCCCAGGATCGCCTCCACCGCCCGGGCATAAAGGTTTAGTTGGTCCCGGTACTTATCTACCGGCAGCGTCTTCACCCCTTCTCCCGCCGCCCGGTCAGTTTTGTAGTCGATCAGAACCAGGCCGTCCGGCTCGGCAAACAGGCAGTCGATGATGCCCTGAATTACCACCGTCTCGTCTCCGAGTGCGCCGCCGCTTTCCGGAAAAGCTTCCCGTGCCGGCAGCCTCAGGTAAAAGGGCCATTCCCGCCTGATCCATACGGCTTCCCGCAACCGGCGCCCCAGCGGACCGGCCAAAAACCCGGCGATGGCCGCCGCATCGATGGCTTCCGCTTCGGCCGCGCTCAGTATCTGGCGCTCCACCAGGCCGGCCACCTGTTTTTTCACCCCGGCGGGGCTGAGATCCCCGCCCAACTCCAGGTGCCGCAGCACCAGGTGCATGGCCGTGCCGAATTCGGCGGCGGACAAAGTACCCGGTGACTGCAGAAATCTGGGCTGACGCCCCAGGATACGGTGGTAGCAGGGTCGTGCACTCTGGTCCTCGGCCTCCAACTCCGCCAACCGCCCTTTAAGTTCGGTAGCCGCAATCTTGGCCGGCAGGGAGGCCAGTAGGGGCCGGGGATAGCGCCATGCCAGGATACGCTGCACCGCCCCCAGAGTTTTGTCCTCCACCGGCACCGGTTTCCCTTGCCGCATCCTGTCCAGCAGCGTTTCGTCCCGCCCTTCTGCCGGCGCCACTTCGGTCTCTGCCCCGTGCCGGTGGTAAAGGTGCACCTCCCAGCGGGACGGATCGGTCAACAGCCCGCGGCTCGGCAGCCGCCCCGCCTCCCGGCGCAAGGGTTCGGCGTCCGGATGCGCCATCAGTGCCGGAATCAACCAATCCAAGTAGTTCTGAGCCTGGACCAACACCGTACCGGGCAGCGGACCGGCTTCCGAACCGGCCGCCAAGTTCCAGCGGAACAACGCCTGTGGCAAGCGGCTGACCGAACCGGTGAGGATCAGCCTCTCCCTGGCTCTGGTCATCGCCACGTATAGAATCCGTAACTCCTCGGCCAGTTGCTCCCGGTACAGTTTTTCCCGCAGCACGTGCCAGCCCACGGTAGGATAGCTCACCCGGGCGTCCGGGTCAACGAAATAGGCGCCAAGACCGAGATCCTGATGAAACAGAACGTCGCGCTGCAAATCGGGCATGTGGAAACGGCGGCCCAGGTCGGCCAGGATCACCACCGGAAATTCGAGGCCTTTACTCTGGTGGATACTCATCACCCGGACCACGTCTTCGCTTTCGGCGAGCACCGGAGCCGGTCCCAAATCCTGCCCCCCTTCGCGCAGCAGTTCGAGATAACGGAGAAACCGGAACAGTCCCCGAAAGGCGGTGGCTTCGTACTGCCGCGCCCGGTCGTACAGTGCCCGCAGGTTGGCCTGGCGCGCCGCCCCGCCGGGCAGGGCTCCCACGTAGTCGAAAAAACCGGTTTCCCGGTAAACCGTCCAGATCAGGTCGGCCAAAGAACCCCGGCGGGCCTGGGTACGCCACCGGTCCAGCCGGGCCAGGAAATCGGACAACCTTTTCGCAAGCGCATCCTGCTTTCCGGCGGCCGCAATCACCGCACCGTAAAAATCCCCGCTTTGCTCGCGCGCCCGCACCGCGGCCAGTTCCGCCGCCGACAGTCCCACAATGGGCGACCGCAGCACCGCCGCCAGGGGAATATCCTGCCGCGGGTTATCAATCACTTTGAGCAGGGCCAGCGCGATGGCCACCTCCGTGGCCTCGAAATAGCCGGTTTCGGTCTTGGCGTAAGCCGGTATCTCCAGCCGGCGCAACTCCTCAAGGTAAGTGTGCACCTTTCCCGCCGTGGCACGCAGCAAAATCACAATATCCCGATAGCGGACCGGGCGCAGCGTCCCCTGCGGCACCTCCAGGATATGGGCGGGACCGGTTGATGCGGTGCCGCGCACCAGTCTTTGGATGATCCCGGCTACCAAACGCGCCTCCCGTTGCGTAGCATCTGCTTCTTCATCATCCCATTCCAATCCGGGTTCCGATTCCGCTACGCCGGCCGTATCCTCCGCTTCCGCCGGCCGTCGCTCGAGAAGGTGGACTTCCACCGGCTCCGGAACGCCGGCCGGCGTCACGCACCGGCGGCCGTAGACCAGTTCGGCGGCGCGGTCGTACTCCAGTTCACCGACCGCTTCGGTCATGATCCGCCGGAAGAGATAATTCACCGCCCAAATGATCTCCTCCCGGCTGCGGAAGTTGTGGGCCAGGTCAATGCGCCGCGTCCGCCGCCCGTGCGCCGTTGGATACTCCCGGTACTTCCTGAGGAACAGGTTGGGGTCGGCCAACCGAAAACGGTAAATACTCTGCTTCACGTCTCCGACCATAAACAGATTGGGGCGGTCCGTTTCCGACCGGGAGACCAGCGTCAGGATCGCCTCTTGGACCGCATTGATATCCTGGTACTCGTCCACCAACACCTCGACGAAAAACTCCCGGAACTCAAGGGCCACTTCCGAGGGCACAAGCCTATCCGCGTCGGTGTCCGGCGCCAACAACACCTGCAGGCAGTAGTGCTCCAGGTCGGCAAAATCTACCAGGTTGCGCTCCCGTTTGGCCCGCCGGTAGGCCTCCCCGAAAGCCACCGTTAAGTCCGCCAGCCGTGCCAGCACCGGCGCGACCGCCGCCTGATCGGCCAGCAGCGCCCCGGGCTCCCGGGCGAAAAACTGCGCGTAAAGGTCGCGAAAACGTTCCTTGGCCTGTTTGCGGCAAGCGGCACAAAACTCTTTGAGTTCTTGGTCCACCTCCGCACCGGCACGAGGCAGGCGCGGTGCAAAGGCAAAAGCTTGCATCCGGCGGCGCAGTTCATCCCAGGACCAGTTCCGGACCCCGGAGACCAATTCCCCCACCGCCGCCACTTCGGCCGCGATGGCGGCCCGGTAGGCTTCCGGCCCCCCCGGCATACCCGCCAGTCCAAGCGCCGTTTCCAAGTCGTGCTGGATCCACCGCAGACGGTCCTCGACCAGTTTGCGCAACGCCCGCACCATGGGTACCGCGCCGTCGAAACCTTCACCGATCCGGCCGCAACCAGCCGCGCGCCGGAGCCAATCGGCGGGCCGCAAATTGCTCTGCGCAAAGTGGTGCAGCCGTAGCACCAGTTCTTGCAACTTTAGGTCGTCCCGCTCACCCCCGTAGCCCTCCACCAGCACCTGTAAGCCGGAGTCGTTTTCAATACGCTGGTACTGCTCCTCAAACAGGGCGGCCAGTGTCTCCTGCCTCAGGATGGCCGCTTCCGTTTCGTCGGCGATGCGAAACTCCGGATCCAGGTCCAGTAGGTAGTGGTAGCGGCGCAGCACGTCCCCGCAGAAAGCGTGCAGCGTGGTAATCTGGGCCTGCGGCAGCAGCCGTAACTGCCGTTCCAGTATCTCCGAACCCGGGTTCCGGTTGAGCTCCTGCGTCAGGGCCTCCCCAACCCGCCGGCGCATCTCCGCCGCCGCCGCCTTGGTAAAGGTGACCACCAGCAGGCGGTCCACATCTGCCGGCCTGACCGGGTCGGTGATCAGCCGGATGATCCGCTCCACCAGCACCGCGGTCTTCCCGGAACCGGCTCCGGCGGATACCAGGAGGTTTTGGTTTCGCGCCTCGATCGCTTCCAACTGGTTTGGAGTCCAATTCGTGTCTTGGTTCAACGGCACCCCTCCTCCGGCAGACCCAGCGCCCGCCAGATTTCCGACGCCGCTACCGCCGGCAAGAAGCGGTAACGATTCGGCGCCACCAGCGGGTCGAAGGCGCAAAGCGGCTTGTAGGGGCAGTGTGTACAGGCGCTCTGGCGCCCCTTGCGGAAAGGCGCGATGGCCACTTCCCCACTCCCGATCCGGCGTCCGGCCTCGGTCACGGTGCGCGCCAGATGCTCGCGCAACCGCTGGAAATGCACCAGCCCGAGGACATTGGGTTTCCGGCGCAAACTCCCGTCACCCCTGAACCCGGCCGGGACCACGCTGGACTCGCCGCCGGCGGTCGCATCCATTAGCCGCAGCACTTCCGGATCATCCAGGATCAAACCCTGCAGCCGGAAGGCCCGCAAAAGGTCCTGCTCTACCTCGGCAGGCGGCACCGGCGCTTTTTTGCGCAACAGCGGGTTCTGCACCCGGCTGTAGAAAACACCTCCCGGCAGGCAGTGACGTCCAACGATCCGGCCGGCATTGGCCAGGGCCGCCTCCAGATACACCAGGAGTTGCAGGTTTAGGCCATAGAACACATCGTCGAGCCGCAGCGCCGGGTTTCCGGCCTTGTAGTCAATAACCCGCAGGTAGGTATCCCCGGAATCGGTGCTTGCCGCATCGATCCGGTCGATCCGCCCGACCAGTTCGACCCGCGTCCCTCCCGGCAGCTCATATACCAGGGGTCCAATCTCCCCCCCCCGACCGAAGGAAAGTTCCCAGGCGACCGGCCGAAAGCGGCTCTTCCGGGCTTGGGCGGACAGCGCCCAAGCCGTACGGGCCACCACCCGGCTCAGTTTCCCGGTGAGAAAGCGGTACCGCGGGGTGCTGAGTAATATTTCGTTCTGCAGTAACGGGGCCAAACGGTCGACCACCGCACCGGCCAGGCGGCGGCAGTCCTCCGGACCCAACGCCGCCCAGTCCAAAGACTGGGCTTTTAACTGTTCTTCCAAGGCCTGAAGCGCGGCGTGGAAAAACTGCCCCAAATCCGGCGCCTCCAACCGGAAAACCGGGCGTTCTTTAAGCCTGAGCCCGTACCGGGCAAAGTGGGCAAAGGGACAGGCCTGAAAACTCTCCACGCTGGTTACGCTGACCACCAGGGGGCTGCCGTAAAGCCGGGTACACGTTTCGGGGCCCAGCGGCCGCTCCTGGTTCTCGTGAAACAAGCCCCGCCGGATCAGGGAAAACCCGGGCCAGCCCCCGTTTTGTGCGGAAAACCAGTTGTAAACCGCCCACCAGACCGGATCAATAGCGTACCCGGCCATCCAGTCCCGCAGCCGCACGGCCAGATAGCCCAGCGTCCGTTGGGGCACCGAAACGAAGGCCAAGTCTTCCCCGGCGGCCACGCCCCGCGGTTGAACCGGCACCATCTCCACCGCGACTTCCGGAAACATGGCGCGGAGCCGAAAGATCACGCTGGACGGCTGACAAGCCCGTCCTTCCGGGTCCGCCAGCGGATAACTCAGCCAAAGGTACTCACTGGACCGGGTGAGCGCGATATACACCAGGTATTGTTCTTCATAGGCCCGCCGGCGGCTGTCCGGAGCCAGCTCCACCCCGGCCGCCGACAGCATTTCGCGCTCCCGGTCGCTGAAAAGGCCGCCCTCGACCTGCCGGGCCGGTAGGACGCCATCGGATACCCCCAGCACAAAGGCCGCCCGCACATCGGGGTTCCGGGAACGGTCCAGCGCACCCACAAAAACCTGATCCAGCGCCGGCGGGATCAGGGCCAACTGCAGGCCCTCCAAGCCAGCGTCGAGGATCCGCATGAATTCTCCCAAGGGAAGGTGGTCATCCCCCAGGGCTTCCACCAGTTGGTCCAGCAGCTGGATCACCCCGTCCCACACCTGACGGTGTTCCCGGGCCGCTTCCAAAAGCCCGTCGGCTTCCGCCTCCAGACTCCAGGCCTCCAGCTGGTCTGGGACTTTCAGTTCGGCCAGAAGGTCGTAAACGGCGGCCGCCATGTCTCGTACCTTTTCGGCCGCGTTTAACCGCCGGTGAAAGGCCAGCAACTGGCGGGAGGCACGGCGCCGCACTTCATTCACCCGCCGCAGGAGCTCCTGGTAAGCCGGGGCCGGTTCCTCCCCTTCCCGTCTCAGGGAGGGGCGGTAAGCCCAATCCCGGTCCGCCACCCACCGGTTACCCCGGATTCCGTGAGCCAACACGTAGTTTTCCAGTAGATCGACCTCTTCACGGGAGACGGGTGCCAGATCGGTTTTCAAAAACCGAAAAACCGGGTCATAAGCCCAGTCGTCCGTTACTGTCTGCAGGGCGGACCGGATCAGTTCCACCAACGGGTGATGCAGAACCGTGCGCTTGCGGTCGATGAAAAAAGGAATGCCGTAATCCGTAAACACGGTCGCCAGTATTTCGTGGTAATCGTCCAAGTGGCGGACGATTACGGACACTTCCCGCCAGCGGTAGCCCCGTTCCCGGCAAAGCCGTATGATTTCCCGGGCCGCCCCCTCCACTTCGGCCCGCTGGTTCTCAGCGGCCACCAGTTTCACCTCGGCCGCACCGCGATAAACGGCGGTGGGCCGCCGGAAAAACTGCCGTTCAAGGTGGGCAAGCGCCGGGCTGTTTTGAAAACGCGGGGGCGGCGTATTGTTGAGCTTCAGCGCCTCGATACGGACCCCGTTTTTCCGGGCCAGTTCGGCCAGGCGCGTGTGGGTCTCCCGGGTGAGGCGGAATAGTTCCCGGTCCTTCCGCCTCTTGGCGTCCGGGTCAAGGCAAAGGGCAACGTTCACCCGCGCCGCCCGCCGCAGGAGCACCTCCAGTACCTGGTACTCCTGCGGCGTAAAGCCGGCGAAGCCGTCCACCCAAACCTCGGCACCGTCCAGGAGCCTGCTTTCGGCCAACCGGGCGGCCGAAAGGGTCAGGTAATCGTCCGGATCGACGTACCGGCCGGCCAAATAAGCCTCGAATGCCGCATAAACCAACTTCAGGTCCTGCAGTTTGGCCCCCAGGATGTGGGCACCGGAACGCTCGACCACCCGGCTGCCGGCGCGTTCCAGATCGGCCGGCGTCACTAGATATGCCTTCAGTTCAGAAAGCGTCCGGGCCATGTTTCCGGCAAATCCGAACTGCCGGGCGGCCCGGCCGAATACGCGCAACTCCGAGCGGCGGCTTTCCAAAATGCGGGCGATGATCATCCGCTTGCCCAAATCACCGATTAGGGGCTGCGCGGCACCGCCGGCTTCGGCTAGAACCAGCCAGGCCAGCCGGCGGAAACTCAGCACCCGGGCGCGCACCGTACCGGCCAGATCGGGGGTGGAAACCAACGCATACTCGGTTTGAAAGGTGGCTTGTTCCGGAACCAGGAATACGAGCGGCGGCCCCTCGGGGGCCCGGCGCAACTGCTGCCGGATTTCGTCCAGGCAACGGCGGGTCTTGCCGCTGCCAGCCCGGCCGAGGATAAAGCGCAGCAACAAATCAATCCACTCCAAATCCTGTGCTAATTCGGGCACTTCACGTGCTTGCTGCTCGCCCGGATCGAACTTCCGCGCCTGTAAAGCACGCTTGATCCAGATTCCAGACGCAGCACGTACACCGCGTCGGCCGTTCCGGCTAAATGTTGGTTATGGGTGACAACGATTATCTGCCGACCATAGTGATCGGCAAACGTCTTGAGCAGTCGGGCCAGGTGGGCCGTAAAGCGATTGCTGACCTGCTTTAACGGTTCATCCAGAACCAAGGGCCCGGTAAGCGGCGGGTGCACCAGTTCCAGAAAGGCCACCCGGAGCGCCAGGGAGATTACGTCGACCACGCCTCCCCCGAAGCCCTCGTGCGCCGCGTGGTATGGATAGGCCCCATCGGACGCCGTGTACACCAGGAATTCGGCCCGTGGCGAAACGGCATAATCGTCAAATAAGACTTTGAATTGCGGGGGCGGTTGAAATACGGACGCCAGCGCCTGGTTGACGATATCTTCAATCCGGGAGCAAATGGTCTCCCGCGCGTGCACCGCCGCCAAGGTGAGCAATGCTTCTACCTGCTTTTGGAGCTCAACGCCCCCCGTCTCCGGGGCCCCAGGACCAACCGGCCGAACCCGGTCTTCGGTCTCCCGCACGGCCGCCTCAAAAAGGGGCGCCCCGGACAAGTGATCGATCGCACAGGCCTTTAGCGTATCTGACAAAGACAACAAAAACGGTTCCTCCCGCTCGGCCGCAATATGGAGGCACAGCCTTATGCCGTCCGCCAACTCCAGCTGCGGCAGCAAGGCAGACCGGGCCGTCCGGCCGGCAACACTTCCGGAAACGCCGTGTGGTGACCACTCGCGCGAGATCACCTTCTGGTTGTCAAACATTCCGGTGATCCTAACGAAACTACTGCCTTTACGCAGGAAGCCGTAGGCCGGCAAATCGTCGCACAACAACCAACGCAGGGCGCGGACAATGGCGCTTTTGCCCTGGTTGGACTCCCCGAGGATTACGTTCAGCCCGGAAGCCAACTCCAATTCGGTATAGGCGTGGGACTGAAAGTTCTCCAACACCAACCGCCGCAACCAAACGGGCGGCCCGGAGCGATCCGGTTCCCGGGTACACGACAAAAGCCGGAGCGCTTCCTGGGTCACAGCCGGCGGAAAAGACCCCCGGCGCGCCACTTCTTCCAAAATCTCGGAAAAATACGGGCAGTCCGGTTGGTCCGCATGCTGGTCTGCCTCGCCAGAAGGCAGTCTTCCAGCCTCTCTTTGCACCAGCACCGCCAGCGGTCCCGGCTTAAGCACCTCGGCGCCCGGCCTGGCCGAACGCAGCGGAATCTTGCGGTGCGTCGGCTTGGGACCGGAAAAATCGAGCAGTAAAACCTGGGGTGTTCGTTCCCGGTCGGGGGGCTGTACCGACAGCCGCACCAGAGCACCGGGGTTAATAAACCTACGCCCTTCCCACTCCACATCCGGATAGCCAAAGTGGGCGTGGCTCCCCAGCGTGTAGTCGGCCTCGGTGAACGGAGCGATCTGGCTGATGAGCGTGTACGGAGTGCCCGGCAAAAAGGGTCGGTCCAGCAGCATCCCGTGCGCCAGGTGGATCGCGAAGTCGCAGTTTTCCTTGGTCACGCAGTAGTCCAGCAGAGGGTCCTGGCGATCAATGTTGTAGTGGAAAGGCGTGCCGGTAAGCTGGACGGTAACCCGCCCGTCTTTCAAGTACAGCTTCTCGCCGGCCTGCAGCACCCTTAGGCAGCCTACCTGGTGCAGCAGCCCAAGCACGGTGTGTTCGAGGGTATCGGGATTGCAGGCAAAGATGTCGTGGTTGCCCGGAACCACGTAGACGGGAACGCCCATGTCCCGGAAAATCCTGACGAACTCCCCGACCACCGGCAACTCCGGACAGGGTTGATCGAAAAAGTCGCCTCCGTGCAGCACGGCGAACACGCCCAGTTTGCGGACCAGCCCGGCCACTTCCAGTAGCTTAGCCCGCAGCGCCGCCGGAAAGTCGTCCCGCCGGTTGCGCGGGTTGCCGCTGCGAATGTGGGTGTCGGTCAGGTAGAGCAAGCGCATACTTTCATTTCCCAAAATAGATTACTTTTTCTGCTTCCTCCAGAGATTCTATGCTCCGGACAGGAAATCCTGCCCGTAAACGCCCTTGCCCGGCACCACCTCGGCGCTAGACCGATTTGCCAAGCGCCTCCGCCAGCTTGCGCCCCCGGGTCGCGGCCGCCGCCATAACACCCGGGTCCTGCAACACCGTTGCCCGCTCGAAAAAGCCGGTCACACCCCACTCGTCAAAGATTTCAAAACCCAGCGCCCGAAAACTCAAAGCCAGCGCGGGCAGGGTCACCCCCAGGTTCTCCGGGGTCGGCTGTTCGCAGACCGCAAACACCAACGCCTTCTTACCCGGACCGCCCAGCCGGCTCCCCCATTTGCGCCGGTCCGCGGAGAAATCGTAATAAGGATACAGCCGGTCGATAAACCCCTTCATAATGGCGGTGACGTTGTAATTGTGGGTCGGGGAACCGAGCACCAGGCCGTCGGCCCGCTCCAGTACCGGGTACAGCCGCTGCATGTCGTCCCTGAAGGTGCCGCACGTCTTCAGTTCCCGGCACTTTTCACACCCGATGCAGGGACTGAACCGGTAGTCCCGCAGGAACAGCGCCTCGGTCCGCACGCCGGCCACCGCGGCCCCCCGGAGCAGCGCCGCCAGCAGGGTATCCGTGTTCCCGCCCTTGCGTGGGCTGCCGCTGATGCCCACGACCAACTTCCCGCTCACCCGGTTCACCTTCCTTAAATCCAAACTTACAGGTAACTGACCACCAGGTCGCCGACCTCGCTGGTGGAGTAACCCATCCGCCCGGCGGCCAGGCTCTTGATGTGCTTGGCGCACACTTTTTGTACCGCGCTTTCCACCTGCGCGGCCGCGGCCGTCTCGCCCAGGTGTTCCAGCAGCATGCCGGCGGCGCAAATGGCGGCCAGAGGATTGATTACGTTTTGCCCGGTATACTTGGGTGCCGACCCGCCGATGGGTTCAAACATCGACACGCCCTCCGGGTTCAGGTTGCCGCCCGCGGCGATCCCCATGCCGCCCTGGATTATGGCGCCCAGGTCGGTAATGATGTCGCCAAACATGTTGTCGGTCACAATGACGTCAAACCATTCGGGATTCTTCACCATCCACATGCAGATGGCGTCCACATGCGCGTAGTCGCGCTCGATGTCCGGGTACTCCGCGCCCACCTCGTGGAAAACCCGTTCCCAAAGATCAAAGGCGTAGGTGAGCACATTCGTTTTCCCGCACAGCGTCACCTTCTTGCGCTGGTTGCGCCGGCGGCAGTATTCAAAAGCGAACCGGATGCAGCGCTCCACGCCCTTGCGGGTGTTAATCGAGGTTTGAATGGCCACCTCGTCCGGTGTGCCCCGCTTGAGAAAACCGCCGCTGCCCGCATAAAGGCCCTCGGTGTTTTCGCGGACCACCACAAAATCAACATCCTCCGGCCCTTTGCCGGCCAGCGGCGTTTCCACCCCCGGATAGAGGCGCACCGGCCGCAAATTGATGTATTGGTCCAGCTCAAAGCGCAGCCGCAGCAGGATACCCTGTTCCAGGATCCCGGGCCGCACCTCCGGATGACCAATGGCTCCGAGATAAATGGCGTCGAAACGGCGCAACTCGTCCACCGCACCCGCGGGCAGCACCTCCCCCGTGCGCAGGTAATACTCACCACCGTAGTCAAAGGTGACCGTTTCCAGCTCAAAGCCCTGCTTTTGAGCCACCGCTTTTAACACCTTCAACCCTTCCCGCACCTGCTCCGGACCGGTGCCGTCTCCGGGAATCACCGCGATTCTGTACATTGGTTAGTCCTCCTCTTGCCAGTTTTTTTGCCAGCTCCGGCAGGGAAAAATATACTTGGTGTGTGCACCGTTCATTAAGCTTACTTTTCAGCAGACGCCCATGTCACCCTTGACGGGTAACACCATCAGAAGATAAAAATGGGCCAGTCAGGAATTCGCTGATATGAATTCCTACCAGTAATCCGACGACTAACGACTATTTTCCGGGCAGAGTCCAGCCAGCTTCTTCTGCCGGCGCACCGATAACGGCCCGCACCAGGGCGGGCGGCTCTACCTTTTCCGCCCTCAACAGGTAGGCCTGTCGGATCCGGGAAAGCGCCTCCTCGACGCCCTTTCCGTTGTGATACACCGTGGCCAGCGCTTCCCCGGCTTTCACCCGGTCGCCCACCTTGCGCCGCAGCACCACACCCACCGCCGGGTCGATCGCCTCGCCCTTAACCGCTCGTCCGGCGCCCAGGGCTAAAGCCGCCCGGCCCACCGCCCGTGCGTCGATGGCTTGAACAAAGCCAGCCGACGCGGCGGTAACTTCGACCCGGAAAGAGGCTACGGGCAACAGGTCCGGCTCGTCCACCACCGCCGGGTCCCCACCCTGGGCGCGCACCCAGGCGCGCATGGTATCCAGCGCCGCCCCGGACGCCAACTGCCGGTCGACCAGCAGTTGGGCTTCGTCCAGGCTGTCCACCTTGCCACCGAGGAGCACCATGTAGCCGGCCAAATGCCGGCACAGCGCGTATAAATCCGCCGGCCGTTCCTCGCCCCGCAGCAACCTCAAGGCCTCCCGCACTTCCAAGGCGTTACCCACGGCATAACCCAGAGGTTCGTCCATTCCGGTCACCAGCGCCAGGGTACGGCGTCCCTGCTGCCGCCCGATCTGCACCATGGCCTGGGCCAGCTCCCTGGCCGCCGCCTCCTCCTGCATGAAAGCGCCCCGCCCAGTCTTAACGTCCAGCACAATGGCATCGGCACCGGCGGCGATCTTTTTGGACATCACGCTGCTGGCGATCAAGGGGATACTATCCACCGTCGCCGTAACGTCCCGCAGAGCGTAAAGCCGGCGGTCGGCGGGCGTCAGGTTGCCGGTCTGGGCCACCACGGCCAGGCCTACCTCCCGCACCTGGGACACGATGTCCGCCAGGCTTAAATCGGTGCGAAAACCGGGGATTGACTCCAGTTTGTCAATGGTGCCCCCGGTATGGCCTAAGCCGCGGCCCGACATTTTCACCACCGGTACGCCGCACGCGGCCACCAGCGGTGCCACGACCAGCGTGGTCTTGTCACCCACCCCCCCGGTGCTGTGTTTGTCTACCTTGATCCCCGGGATGACTCCAAGGTCACAGGTTTCACCCGAATCAACGATGGCCGCCGTCAGATCGGCCATCTCCCGAAAGGTCATCCCCCGGAAGTAAACGACCATCAGCAGCGCGGCCACCTGGTAATCGGGGATTTCGCCGGCCACATAGCCCCGGATGAAATAGGCAATCTCGGCGCTGGAAAGGGTCCCGCCATCGCGTTTTTTCAGAATCAGGTCGTACATCCGCAAACGCTTTCACACCCCCGCTAAGGCAAAATCTGCCCGTAGAAACTTTCCCCTACCGGCCAGGTCAACCCGAAAACCACCGCCAGGGTGGCGGCCACGTCGGCCAGGGTAGCGCGCGTCCCGAGGTCTACTCCGCCGGCTACTCGCTCTCCATAAACCAGAAGCGGCACGTACTCCCGGGAATGGTCGGTGCCGGGCATCGTAGGGTCACAACCGTGATCGGCGGTGATGATCAACAGATCGTCGGAAGCCATCGCGGCCAAGATCTCCGGCAATCGGCGGTCGAACGCCGCCAGCGCGCCGGCATACCCGTGTACATCGTTGCGGTGCCCGTAGAGCATGTCAAAGTCAATCAGGTTAGTAAAAATCAGCCCCCGCCCGCCAATATCCATTACCGCCAGGGTCTTGTCCACCCCGTGTTCGTTATTCCGGGTGGGATGGCTCTCGGTCAAGCCCGTTTCGGCGAAAATGTTCCCGATCTTGCCTACGCCCACCACGCGGAGCCCCTGGTCCTTGAGCGCTTGCAGCACGGTCTTGCCGACCGGGGGCAGGGAAAAGTCCTTGCGCCGGGGCGTGCGCACAAAACTCCCCGGTTGGCCCACGAAAGGCCGGGCGATCACCCGCCCGACACCATGTTCACCGGTCAACAGTTCCCGGGCGATCTGGCAGATCCGGTAAAGCTCCTCCACCGGAATAATCTCCTCGTGCGCCGCGACCTGGAATACGCTGTCGGCCGAGGTGTACACTATGGGCCACCCGGTGGCCATGTGTCTGGCGCCCAGTTCCTCGATAATCTCGGTACCGGAAGCCGCTTTATTGCCCAGTATCCGGCGGCCAATACGCGCCTCGAATTCCGCGATCAACGATGCGGGAAAACCGTCGGGGTAGACCGGAAAGGGCCGGGACAGGATCAGGCCCGCCAGTTCCCAGTGCCCGGTGGTGGTGTCCTTGCCGGCCGAACGGATGGCCATCTTGCCGAAGGCAGCCCGGGGATTCTTGGCCGGCGGCACGCCATGCACGGGGATGATGTTGCCCAGCCCCAAAGCGCTCAGGTGCGGCAAAGACAAACCACCTACGGCCCGGGCGACGTTTCCCAAGGTGTTACTGCCCTGGTCGCCGTAAGCGGCGGCGTCCGGCAGCGCACCCACCCCCACACTGTCCAGGACAAGCACAATAACCCGGTTGATCAACTGCAAACGTAGCGCCTCCTTTTGCCCGGTCGTTCCTCAAGCCCGGGGATGAGTACGGTCGTAAACGGCACGCAGGCCGCGGGTGGTCAGGTGGGTATAAATCTGGGTGGTGACAATGTCGGCGTGGCCCAACATCTCCTGGACCGCGCGCAAATCGGCACCGTTTTCCAGCAGGTGGGTCGCGAAGGAGTGCCGGAGCGTGTGGGGCGTAACCTGCCGGTCGATCCCCGCTCTCTTCGCGTAACGCTTGAGCAACTTCCATACGGTCTGGCGGGTCAGCGGCTGCCCCCGGCGATTTAAAAACAGGTAACGCGAAGGCCGCCCCTTCAATAACCTCGGCCGGGCCTGCCTCAGGTAGGCACCAGTTACCCGCAGCGCTTCGTCGCCCACCGGCACCAAGCGTTCCCGTCCGCCCTTGCCCAGGCAGCGGAGCAAGCCCGCCGCCATGTCCAGATCCCCCACCCGCAGACTTACCGCTTCGGACACCCGCAAACCGGTGGCGTATAAGAGCTCAAGCAAGGCGCGGTCCCGCAGGCCGAGCGGGCTTCCGGTATCGGGCGCCTCCAGCAGCCTTTGCACTTCCTCCAACCCAAGAACATGCGGCAGCCGGTGCGCTAAACGCGGCGAACCGAGTTCTTCCGCCGGGTTGGTTGCCACCAGCCGCTCAGCAGCCAAAAACTTCAAAAAGGCCCGTACCGCCGCTAATCGCCGGGCCACGGTGGCCGGTTGTTGACCATCGCGCCGCAATTGTTCTAGAAAGGCGGTGATGTGCCCCCGCTTGATGTCCCCCGGTGATTGCACACCCTGGCGTGCCAAAAAGCGCACCCACCGGGCCAAGTCCGCCCGGTAGGCCGTCAAGGTATTCACCGCCAAACCACGCTCTATACGCAAGTAATCCAAAAACAACTCCACATACTGCTCCATGTCCGTGCTCCTGTGGTATTCGGTTATGTTACTATTTTCTTCGCCCGCCAGCAAAAAAATCCTACCGGGATTTGCCGCGGTAGTACTCTTTAAGCCATTCGACCAAGTTTTCCAACAAGTTCGACGGCGGTGCCTCCGCCGTTACCGGGTCCGCCAGGCGCGATGGGGCTTCCGTCTTGAACATCCCGTGGATCTGGATCACCAGGATGGTCAGGACGATCAGCAACAGGCAAAGGCGGCAGACAAATAAGACCTTGCGCTTTAGCGCCGAAATAATGACGACAATCACGCCCGTCTCCACCCCCCCTTCATCCCGGGATGGCCTGCAAAAGTCCCAACAGGTACGGCGCCACGTAGGCCTCCACCAGACCCGCACCTACGGAGACCACCGCAGCCGCCGCCATCATCCCTGAGTAACGCACAAAAGCGGGCCAAACGCGGATGTCCGGACGAAATCCGCGCCGGATCAAGAGTAGGGAAAAGGACAACGCAGCCACACCGGCAAAAAGCACCGCGGGAATCAAAATCATATTCTGCGGCAGGACCGACGCCAGAGCCAGGAGTATACCGGGCCAACCCATTTGACTGCTCAAAAACCAGAGGGCGAAGCCGATGGCAAATCCGCGGACAAACAAGAGCCCCAGCATCACCGGGATGCCGATCACGGAAATCCCGGCCAGGTAGATCACCGCCACGAGCATAACGTTATTGAAAGTAGCCTCCACAAACTGTTCCCCGGAACGTCTTTCCAGGTGGTCGGCATTGGCAAAAAGCTGATTGATGTATTCCTGGAGCTCGCCGGCCGTGGCGGTCTCCAGCCCGCTCGCGCTCCAGGCGCCGGCAACCAAACCGGCCGAGAAAAGCAGGCCGACCACCAAATAGAGGCGCCAATGAGTGCGTAGCGAAAGGACCAGGAACTGTCGAACCTTGCCCACCTGAACCTTCCCCTTTCCGGGGACCTGTCCCCTACTAGCCAAATTTATGGGGCTCAGAACCGGTTTATGACCGGCGGTTTGGGGTACGGGCGGTCCGGTAGGCGTCAACGGCCAGTCGGGCGGCCGCACCGCAGGCGAGGAAAAACTCGGGGGTTTCGGCGGGACCCCGCCCCATGGTCGTCACGTTGAGGCGATAGGCTTCCAGGGCTTCCAACGCCGGTTTTCCATCGGCAATGACCACCTGGTGCCGGTCGGGGATGCCGGCGGTGGCCAGCTGTACCTCAAGCAACCGCTGCGCCGCCGGATCCAGACGGGGCAAAGCCACCAGGGCGGGCTGGAGCGCCACCCGTCCCAGCGCGGTCAGAGTGTGGTGGCTCACCCCCCGGTGCCTGTCCCGGGGGTCGGCAAAACTAATCCTGGGAATGGCAATCGGTGTGCCGCCCAACACGCCCACCGCATTGATGATCTCCCCCTGCTCAATGCCGGTAAACCCGTAGGTCTGTCCGCTGCCCACGATCCCGGGTCCCATCACCGCGATGACCATATCCGCCCCCGCCGCGGCGCGTGCGGCCAAAAGCCCGCTATACACATTTACGGCCTCATAGTCTCCACCGAAGGCGTGACCGCAAGTAACCGTAGCGTCCAGCAGACCCCGGTCCCGTAGTTGCCGCACCAGACGGCTGAACGCCAGAGGCAACGCCCCTCCGTCGGTCATCAGGTACACCAGGCGCACCTCCGGCGCCAATAGCTTCACGGCCGCCGCAAACGGCCCCAGCATGCTGTGCAGGCTGCCCACCGCCACCGGCAGCCTTTCGAGGCTTTCACAGTCCCGTATCGCCGCAAAATGCGGGCTGGCCTCCTCCTCCACCGCCAGCACCTGTACCTGAAACGGGGTATACCGTAGCTTCATGATGTGCCCTGCCTTCGGCGCATCCCGGACGGCACGCTCCAGATTGAGCATCACAAAGTGGACGCCGCCGGTGCCGAGACCCAGATTTACGGCCGATGTGTTCAGCGCCACTCGATCGCCCACCGCCACCGGCCCGGTAAGCTCGTCGTAGTTGACCGCTTTTTCCACCCGCCCCTCAGTCTCGACCATTAACTCCGATAGGCCCGGCCGCCGGCCGGTTATCTCCACAACCCGTCCTGGCCGAATTCTAATCACCCCAAAACCCCCTACACATTCCGTTTGCTTATGTTTAAGTACAGTATACGCCTAACCAGGCGCCCGCCAACGGAACGCCGCCGGCCGTACCAACACAATTAACCCCCGGGAACCGCTACCTCTGCGCGTTCTTAGGAGCTAGATGGTAGCGGTCTGTGTGACCAGTTTTTTTTCCCGAGGCAGGGTTTCGCGCCCGGCTGCACGAAATATAAGTGAAAAAGCTTTTATCTATTTGTTGCTAAACGCAATCTTTTAAGGAGGTGTTCGCAATGGAGTGTCGGCAGGACAAAAACCTCGCCCGTTGCACCTGCACCTACACCCCGTGCGAAAAAAAAGGCCTTTGCTGCGAATGTATAGCCTACCACCGAAACCGTGGCGAACTTCCGGGCTGTTTATTCCCACCGGAGGTCGAGCGCACTTATGACCGCTCCGTGCGGGCCTTTATCCGTGCTTGGCAGAAGTGAACCCACCGTCGGCGGGGTGATCCAAGGTACCGCCACACCTCCCCCCGCTAATTCGCGTCCCGGGTCAAGCCTCCTGACCACCTGCTTCACGCCCCGTCGGCCAAGCCGGTCGGGCGCGCCGGTGACCGCCACTTTCACTGCGGGCTTCAGCCTTGGGGTAGCGCGTCCGGCCGGAGGGAGGCACGCCTTTCCGCGCGGCCTTCCCTTTTTTCGTCCAGCAGCTTCACAAACACCTCTACCAAATGCGGGTCGAACTGCGTCCCCGCGCATCTCTTCAGCTCCTCCAGGGCCTCCTCGCGCAACAGGGCCGGGCGGTAGGGCCGCTCTGACGTCATCGCATCGTAGGCGTCAGCTATGGCCAGGATGCGGCTCAGGACGTGGATCTCCTCGCCGCGCAGTCCCCGGGGATATCCCTTCCCGTCCCACCGCTCGTGGTGCTGCCGGATGAGTTCCGCCACCGGGGCCAGCTCGGGCGAAGAAAGGGCGAGCCGGTATCCCACCTCGGGGTGGCGCCTGACCTCCTCCCATTCCTCCCGAGTGAGCGGCGAAGGCTTGAAAAGAATGTGCTCCGGCACTCCCAGCTTGCCGACGTCATGGATGTCCGCCAGAAGGCGAAGGGTGTCCAGGTCGCTCCGGGTGAGCCCCACCGCCTCGCCCAGCATACAGGCCAGCTTTTTCACCCGCTCCGTGTGGCCTTGGGCCACGTAATCCTTCACCGCCAGGGCCGCCTTGAGCACGCGGACAACCGCACGATGGGGGTCCGCCTCTCTGGCGAGCTTATCCCTGTACATGGCGTCATCGGCTTCCGCGTATACCTCCCGCAACGGGCGCGAGGCGTCCTCCGCCGTCGCCGCCCCTACGGAGACGCTCAGGGGAAGATCCGGATGCTGCGCGTTGTCCCTCTCCACCGACTCGGTTATGCGCTCGACTACCTCCTCCGCCACCTTCCGGTCGGCCTGCGGCAGAATCACGGCGAACTCATCCCCGCCGACCCGGGCCACCACGTCGGACCCGCGCACGCAACCCGCAATCACCTGTGCGGCGCGGCGCAGGAGTTCATCACCTTGCTTGTGGCCCAGAACGTCGTTGGCCACCTTGAGGCCGTCGAGGTCGCAGACGATGATGCTCACGGGGAAGGAGCGGCCTTTTTCCAGCCGGTCCAGTTCCTCCTCAAAGAACACGCGGTTGTACAGCCCGGTGAGGGGGTCGTGGGTACTAAGGTATACCAGCCTTTTCTCCCGGAAGTACCCGTGGAGCAGTTCAGCCACGCGGCCGGCCAGGATGTCGAGCAGGCGCCGCTCGCGATCTGTAAACTCCCGCTTCTTCTCCAGGAAGAGCAGGACCGGAGCGCCTTTCTTCTCCAGGTCGCGCACGTAACCCCCCGGGGAACATTGGTTCCGGTGAATATAATCTAGCAGCCCCCCCTGTTCTTGCAGAAAACGTTCCGGAAAGCCCCAAGCGTAACAGGCAGGCCGGGCAGATTCTTCAAAGAGCACCATGGCAACCCGCCGCACCCCGAAAAGGCGGACCGCCTTGGCCACCAGTTCGCGGAAAAACTCTCCTTCCGAGCCGGAAAACCCAAACGAAGATATTTCGTACAGCACGGCCAGTTCGGCAAGCCGGACGTCCATGTTACCTTACTCCCCCCCGACAGTTATTACTAACGACTTGTTATGGAACAAGGGGACATCATTGTAGGGCGCCACCTCACCGAAGGTAAGGAAACCAACAAAGGGGAGAGAGCCAAGGGCTTCTCGAACGACCGCCACTTCCTCGGAGCTGTTTCTCAGCAAGAGCGAACGGGAGACGCAGTCGAAAACCAGGGCGAACCTGGGTATCCGAACGGCTTGCAGGGCCGTCACCGCTACATCACGTGCTACCCGAAGCAGATCATCTTTCTCGGCGGTCATCAGGTAGGCCGCCGCCCGGGACGGAACATCCGTAACGAGCTGCAAGGCCCCGCCAGGCAAGACCTTCAAAGGATCACGAATGATAAACCTGCCCGAGGCATCGACTAGCCCCAGCGGGTGCCTGGCCCCAACTTCGGCAAAGTTTTTCGGGTCAAATCCCCCTAGCCGGCGAGAGTAAACCTCGAGCGCCGGTTGTTCGTCGAGTTCGTACAAGACACGGCCACGCGCCCTCGTTATGATCAGGGGCACGGGGACACTCCTCCACCCGTGTCCGACACCGACGCCGAAGGAGCAACCCCAAACCAAAGCCGCGACTACCGAGGAACTGGCGACGCCGTGCTCCGTCATCTGGTACGTTTTTTGAAAGCGCAGATTATCGCCCGTAGCCCCGCCTGCGTACCGGAACCCGGGACCCAACACGCCGTAGAGGCCGAGGAGCAATTCGCTAATGTGGTCTGTCAGGCCATCGAGAAAAACAAAAACGGTGCCTGCACGGACCTGAGCTTTGTCCAGCAGGGTCTTACCGAGCCGTTTCCCGGTTTCCCAGGCCTCGCCGGTGGCAAACGGCACCGCGGCCGTCACGGCGGAAACACCTTCCCCGCCGAGCACCAGGACCGCAACGCCTTCCCGGTAAACGCCCTGAGGGGTTACAATCCCCGCCCCGCAAGCCCCCACGAGACAGGACGCACCTGTTTGGGAAAGCACCCCTTCCAGAACGCCCTCCTGGTCGTATCCTTCCGTGGTAAACAAAAACGTTAGCACGGGTTTCTCAACGAGGCGACACGCTTCGGCAGCAGCTTCCGCGCCCGTCTCTTTCGAAAAAGGCACACGGCTAAAACCAATACCTGCCTTCACGAACCATCCCCCGGCTTGAAAAGAAATACTTCCATTCCCCAATCAGCATCCGGCGGTCAACCCCTGTGGGTACACCATCTCCATTCGCAACCCCTTTGAGTCGACTTCAGGAACGGCGGGAAGAGTAGCCAGGCTGCATGCCGCAAAGGACGCCGCTACCGCCAGCGCGAGAGCGTCCACAAGGTCGTCCCGGAAACCAACCCGTTTGCGCTTGCCCATACTCTTACGCACGATTTCGATCGAGCCCGGGCGTATCTTGTCGAGCACTTCAAGCCTTTCCCGGAAACCTTCTTCCGTCTTCTTGCTGTGTTTCATCGGGCGCCCCGCAAGGGCCCAGAAGCAGATTTCCGGGTGGCTTTCTCTAACGCGGAACCTGGTATCGCCGTCGGCTTCCAGGAGTTCCTCAACCTCACGTATTTTGTGGACAATTCCTCAGGTCTGTCTGGAAAGCCGCCTGGCCGTCATCTCCTCATTGATTCTGCTCGCCTCTTCGTAGGAACGGGCGTAGACCGCAGCACGACACGGTGCCGGGAACACCGTCGATCCTCGTCGCCCGAGCAACCTCCGTGCTTCCAGGTCACACAGCCGCCCATCAGAACCTCCGTCGCGCAGGCCTATGGGAATGTCCACGAGGATCAACCGGGCAGACTTGTATTTGTGCCACAGGCTAAATACGTCGCGGTGCACCGATACGTCCCAAGCACCTTCGCCCCACAGGGCAACGGCCACCCAGCAGCGTCCCCTACAGCCGTCCACCCCGACATATAGGCCCGACGGATTTCTTCCCCTAACAGCCACCCTCTCTTCAGGCATCCTCCACACTTATCTCACTATATTCAATCCATTGCTTTTCTCACAATCGAAATTACCGAATTACCGGCAGTTGCACAAAAAAAATAATTGCTGGCTTCAGTATATCGAGAATAACCGCTATCGGCAAGAAAACTGCATCTGCTGACCCTACATTATTTATATAAGTTTTATAAGTTACTTGGAATTTGAAACTATGGTAGACTCTTTTCGTGGGGACCCAAGCAGTAATTGCAGGTGTTCCCGGAAAGGGGTCTAATGATGCGGATCGGCGTGGGGGATGAGAGAATGGGGCCTCTCAAGGCCGTGCGCATCCATTAGGGCCCCATCACCCATTACCTCCCGGGGGTTCCCGTTGGCAACGATCCGCCCCCCGTCGATCAAAACGACGCGGTTACACACCTCCAGGATGAATTCCAGGTCGTGCGACGCGATCAGCATCGTTTCCCGGGCTGCTTCAAGAAAGTTGATCAGTCGCCGCCGGTAGCGGTGGTCGAGGTTCGAAGTCGGTTCATCGTAAAGCACAAGCCTGGGGCGCATCGCCAGTACCCCCGCGATGGCCACCAGCCGCTTCTCACCCCCAGAAAGATGATGCGGTGGGCGGTTGGCCAGTTCCGCAATCCCGGTGATGGCAAAGGCCTCCTGTACCCTGGCTTCCACTTCTTCCTTTGACAGCCCGAGGTTGCGCGGGCCAAAGGCCACATCCTCCTTTACCGCGGGGCAGAAGATCTGGTCCTCCGGAGTCTGGAAGACCATCCCGACTTCAGGAAGGAACTCCCCCGGCACTACCGGCCTCCCGAAAAGATAAATCTTCCCGGAAGCCGGCCTTAGCACCCCGCAAATCAGGAGAAAAAGGGTGGTCTTCCCTGCCCCGTTAGGACCGATAACACCCACCCGCTCCCCCGCCCACACTCTGAGAGACACACCTTGCAGCACGTGCGGCCGATCAGGATAATTAAACGAGAGCGCCAAAACCTCCAGTACCGGTTCGCCGGCGCAAGAAGTCTTACTCTGTTGACCTAATTGCCTCATTAAAACAAGCCTCCAGATCACTGCAGGCAAATTTCGGCAGCGACAAACCCAGCCGCCGCCAGAAAGACGGCTAACAGCCCGGCTAGGTCCTGCGGCCGTACTTGGAACTCTTCACGGAAAGAGGCTTCTTGTCCGTAACCCCGCAGGACCATCGCTTTGTAAACACCCTCCGCCTGCTCGTAACTGCGCACCAGGATCGTCCCCGAAAGCGACGCCAGCGTGCTCAAGCTGCCAAGAGACCGCCCCCGGAAGCCGCGCAACCGCATCGCTCTCTCCAGGCATCGCAGGTCGCCGCCGATCTCATAGAGATACCGGTAGGATAAAAGAGTCATCTCAGCCAGGATAGCAGGGAGGCCAAGGGCGCGCATTGCTTTTACCGCCGTCAGCAAGGGCGTGGTGCCGAAGAGGACGATGCCGGCGGTCAGGATCGAGACGAACTTAGCACCGATTAAGAGGAGGTCCAGGCAGCCTTCCTTCCAGACAGTCAGCGGCCCGATCTCAAAAAGAACGGTGGTACCCGAGCAAAGAGGCAGGAGAACAGCCACTACCAACAAAAAGAAACCGGGCAAGCGCAACCGGGAGAGCAGGAAGGAAAGCGGGAGCCGGGAGACAAAGTAGAGGAAACCGCTTGCCGCCAGCATCACCGGCAAAAGACGCAGGTCGCGAAGAAAAGAAAAGGCGAAGATCAGCACCATAAGGCTAACAAGCTTGGCTCTTGGTTCCCACCGGTGCAAGGGACTATCCAGGTCCGTGTACTCATCGAGCCGGGGCTTCACGGGATCAATCCTCCAGTAGCACGGGCTTCACTCGCAGGAGAAAAAGGGCCACCAGTGCCGTAAAAACGCCTTCGATGACCATCAGCGGGACGTGAGCCAAGGCCAGCGCGTAGATGCTCGCGCGCTCAACCTCGATATCAAGATGGGCAGGCAGTGTAGTGATCAGGAGGGTCAGCACGGCCACCGCTGCCAACCCGATCCCTGCCGCACCGGCCAGAAAGCCGCAAAGACCGGTACCCAGCCGGCTGTCCTGGCCGAAAAGATTACGGACCTGAAAGAGGTAGTAGCTAAGAATCGCCGGTACGCCTATGACGGCAGCGTTCACCCCCAACGTGGTGAGGCCACCGTGTTGAAAGATCACCGCCTGAAAGAAGAGGCCAATAAGAATCGCTGGGAAAGCGTAATACCCCAGCACCGCACCCAAAAGCCCATTTAAGACCAGATGGACGCTAATGGGCGGCACCGGAATGTGAATCCAGGAAGCGACGAAGAAGGCCGCGGTAAGGAGCGAGGCCTTCGGAATGCCTGCCCGGGGATCCTCTTTCTGACGGATCTTCCGGAGCGAATACCAGGTCGCTACCGCCGCCGCCGCATACCCCCCAAGGCAGACAGAAGCGGGCAGGATCCCATCCGGAATGTGCATTAGCCCTTTCTCCCCGCAAAGAAGAGGGCGGTACCCACCAAACCCCACAGAACACAGGCTACCATCAGTACTGTCTGCAGTGGGGTGTAAGTGCCTCCCCCCGTTTCCGCGACGCTCTCTCCAACCGGGATATGAACGATCCCGCCGTGGCCCGCCTGACGCACCTGCACATCCCAGGTTCCCGGCTTGGACGGCTCAGGCGTAAAGGTAAAGCGGCCGTTCTGGTCACAGGCCCCGGTCAGCCAGGGGGTCGAAGGATCACCAGGAGCGTATACCGTCACCTGCGCCCCGGCCATGGGCTCGCCCGTTTCGTAGAGCGCGGTGACCTCGACCACTGTCTTACTCTGGTAAGTGATCTTAACGCCGTGGCCATAGGCCGCCGCCGGCACGGCCAGCGAAAGGAGAAAAACCGCCAGCACAGCAAGAAAACTTCCCTTCTTTTTTGTCATGGCCTACCTCCACCGCTATTTACCCCTCTCCTCCCGGCAAACCACCAGGAGGAGAGGGTTCTCCCGGAAATATCTTAAAGAAGTTCGCCGCGGCAATGTCCCTCGCCTACGTGCCCCAGATGCAGGAGGAGGATCTCCTCGATCTTCTGGTAATCGGCCGCGGAAAGCCTAGCCTTGAGCACGGCCAGGTCGGCATCCACCGTACCGTTCTCGGCAATGGCAGCGAGCGGTTCAAAGCCCAGCGCGCCAACATTTAAGCCGTCATCCAGAGGCGTCTCCGCGTCACCGAAGAGGTGGTCAAAATGGAAAGTCATTTCAAGATCCGCGGTGCCATTCTCCACGAGCACACCTTTGCGCTCCTCGCCAACGAACTCCCCGCCGGTGTAAGCATATTCTTGTTCAAATTTGAGTGTGAAGTCAATAGTCTGCCCTTCCTTCTCGGCCTTGCCGATAAGCACCAGTGAGTAACCAGCAGCAGGACCGCCGTCCGCCTGCACCATCTGCCAGGATAAAGCATTATAGTGACCCACCGGCGCGTCTTCAACTTTACCCACCAAGATAGGCGGCTCATTCTCCCCGCCCTCCGCCAGGTCAACCGTGTGTGTTCCCGGGAGGGTGATTTTTGCTTTCGCCTGGACCGCGCCACCCTGCTCCGGGTCGTAAGGTGGATCGGCCTGGTAAGCGGTAACCTCAGCAAGGGTGACGTAGACATGGTCAAAGGTCAGGGCCCAACCGTCCTTGGAAACAAAGCCCTGGCGGATGAAGTCCTCACCATTGGCGCGAAATTCGAGCGTCCCGGTCCGGGCAACGGGTTCGGTCGTCTCTTGCGCCCCACAACCGGTAAAGAAAACAGCAAGAAAAAGCAGCACTGCGGTCATCAGAAACAGTCTTTTCAATCTCTTATTCCCTCCTGAAAAGATGTACTTGTAAACGATACGCCCACGTGTTCCGAATCCTACCAGAAAGAATCCCACCCCCCGAAGAAAAACCACGGAAATCCGAAACACTTCGAACCTCCGTGGCTCGTTTTTCCTCCATATCCAGCCTTTGCGTCCCCGGCATCCGCACCGGCCTACGATCACTCCAGCGGCTCCGACCGCCGTTTGCATTATAATACTACAAGGCCCGCCCGCCAGAAAAGCCTCAATATATAAATGTGACTGTCAAGATAATTCGGGTCGATTGCCGCCCACCCGAAGTGGCAAGCTGCTTTTTATGTTAGGGCCGGTCTTGGGTGAGATAGCTTGCGAAGCATAATCGAACATCCTCTGGACGTCGTTCTCCCGTGATCCAAGATCGGTAAATGTACCTGGAATGCTGGTTCAGTCTTAGCAGATAGAGTTTTTAGCACCTGTGCTGCGCTGGTTTGGAAACGAGTGTCGGACAGTAAGTCCAAGCGGCTTTCAATGGCCTGGGCCGCCTCTTTCAAATAACCCGCAAAACGGGCGTTTAAGCTGGACAGCATACAGCTCAGTCCCTCCAAAGACCAACTTTGTCCGCGCTTTTTCACCCGATTGCTGTAGCGGTCTATCTGAGATTCTCCGGCGCCCAGCCCGCGATACCCATCGGTATCCAAGCCCATTTCTTTCAATCTTACCCGATAGTCCCGGGTGGACTCCGGAATCTCGGCCAGGTCTGCCAGCAGGGCCTTTAGACCATCGCGCAGCTTACGGTCCTTTTCTCCTTGCGCGGCGGTAGCTAAGACGGCCAACAGGGTGGTTGCTTCGCTTTTCCGGACGGCTTCCCTGGCAGCTTTCAGCTGTTCCGGCTGGTTACGCAAGAGCTGCTTTAGATCCCGGATCAGGTGAAAACGGTCCACCTGGTAGAGGGCTTGCGGAAACCACTCCACCCCTTGCCGAATCCAAAAAGCTCTGTCGCCGTTGATCACGATCACGGTGTGTTCCAAATCGTAGTGTGCTTCCAAGAAGGCGCTTGGCTCCCAGAACTCCCCGGGGTCTCCCACCCAAGTGAAGTGTAATGGGTTTATTAATTCAAATTCACGGCTCCTTGGGTGCCGCGACCGCCAGCCTTCGTGGGCAACCAAGACACGCACTTCCAACCGACGCTTTTTCTCACGCTGAAGGGAAACCCAAAAACCGTCCACTTCCAGGAACAACACCTTTACTTTCCGCTTTCCCGCCGGATTGTGTTGCCGCGTTTTCTGCTGCGCCTGTAACTGTTTCCCTGCACTCCGTAATATCTGGCGGATGGTCTCGTGGCTGACGAGCCGCTCACCGAAGAGTTCGGCGGTAGCGTTGCGGGCCTCACGATAAGAGGGACTCAAAACCGCCAATTCCGCCAATACCGCAGCCAGCCCCGGTGCAACTCTCCGACGTGCTGCCAGGTCCAATACTTCATCCAGGAGATAGACGGTCTGGCCGGTCTCTGTGTCGATGTACGCCCGCCGTTTGAAACTCACCGGACCAACTAACGTCTCCACTTCTCGGGTTACCCTCTCCCGCACGCGATAACGCTGTTTGTCACGCTTCTTGAAAATCTGGTCGTCCAAAAACTCCAAGTTCTCCCGCAACACCCGGCAATACTGGTCTCGTAAATGATTCCAGAGGTTTTGCTCAATTTCCCGGAAGGAAACTCCTATTTCGGCGCGAAGCTTTTCCATGGACGAGGGCCGCCTCCTTTCTGAGTTTGTGCTAATTACTCACTTCGGAGGTCCGGCTCCTCGTCCCTTCTTTTCAGTCACCTCTTGGAAACAAAACCCGAGTTAATTTTACTCATACCGTCCACTGGGACCGCGTCAAGCCACTGTAAGAATCTCAAAACCTCACCGCCCCCGAGCCTGACCGAGCTACCAGACGAGGGGAAAATTTCGGCTTAACGCCTTGAGAGTCTTGGTTAACCGGGTTGCCCCGCTTCATCTAAAATGAGGCCAAACACCATTTAGACATATCCGTGGACGCAAGCCACCATCCTCAAATGCAAGTTTGACACCGACCTGCGGAAAAAAGCATTTTGCCGATTACTTTCCGGCAAGTCGATCCTTGAAAACTTGATCGGTCAGGCACGCTTTATAGCCGAACTCGTTTTCCTGATGAGCCTTGCCGCGCTTGATAGGCCGGGCTTCCGGGTCAAAGAAGCTCACCCTGGACGATCCGTTCACCCAAATCCAGAACTTTCGCCAATTGCGTGGTGAGGCGTTGTTGCCCGGCCTGGACCGCATCGCTGATGCGCCGGGTCTCCTGCCGCAGGTGTTGTATCATATCCTGAGCACTCTGCAGGGTCTTCTCGGCTCCTGATCGGCTCAAGTCTCCAGTAATCCGCCGCACTTCCTGGATGGCGTCTCCTGTGCGCCGCTTTAATACCCTGGTGATCTGGAGCATCCGTTTCTTTAATGCTGCGCGTGCGGTCCCGGGCGGCAGCTCCGGCGCCACTCAAAGCGGCCTGAACTTGTTTCGCCAGGCGTGTCACCACCCGCACCGTGTCTGCTACCTGAGCCGGAATCGGTGGGGTGATGGATGTCGGCCTCGACCACGGTGGTGTCCACCCGTACTTTGTTGCGGCTTTTTAAGAGCTTTTCTTCCGATGCCTTACGGATCAGGTGCTCGTTCAACGAAAGCCCGGCGCTTTAGCCCGGCGCTTTCCGCCGGCATCCAGGCGCTGCCCGATTTTCGTGAGACTACTGGAATGAGGTGCCCGTTTGTGCCAGGGATTCCGGCAAAAACGAACCCAGTTGATCCGGTCGTGGACTGACGAGTGCAAACCTGCCGGGCGGCTTGCGTCCATACTGGTCCAGGAACGATATCCGGCGGCTCTGTTCCTGCCGGAGGGCGCAGCATTATTCTTCACCTCCGCAGGAACCCGAGCTTGCGCGTCGAACCATGATCATCACAGGGATTCCCTCCTGGCAGTTGTTTGGTTCGCCACCTTATTTCGTCGATGAGGTAGGAATTCCGCACCCGAGTAAGCGGTCTTCCAGCCACTTCACGGCAGCGAGAATGGTCATGTGATGGATGCTCCCTTCTGGTTGCTACACCATAATTCGGACTTGCCCCGGAACCGTTATACGCCGTCGTTGAGGAGGTGAAAGACTATGAAAGTGCTATTTCCACCACTGGCTGATGAAATACGCCGGCTATACGAGAAAGCCGATTCAGAATTTGTAGTAGTAACACCTTGGATAAAGAACGGTGCGTTGCAGTACATTCTTGGTCAGAATAGGCACGTGTATTATCGGGTTCTGACTGTTGGAAACTTAAGGGATTTCCTAAACGGTTCTAGTGATATAGCTGCCATTGAATGGCTTCTTCAAGTAGGTGCGGATATCCGGTTGGTGGATAATCTCCATGCAAAAGTATACATTGCGGATCACACTACTGCCATTGTAACCTCTGCCAATTTAACACAATCAGGACTTGAAGAGAATCTCGAGGTTGGAGTGCTTATAGACGGAGAAGAAGAAACAAAAGATCTTCTCAACATCGTAGAGGAGTGGTTTTCTAAAGCACGGAAGATAGATGCTGATTGGCTGAGGTGTATGCAACATGTTCTCACCGCGCAAAGAGTAACTATTGATGAATTGCAGCAAATAGAGCGTAAGCTTCGCCAGGCAGATGATCATCTACGAGGAGGGAAAATTACTTTTCCTAAACCTAAACGAAAAGTAGTTTCCACTGCATCGAGGTCTATCCAGAAAGGAGATTGGGCAAGAAAAGTCGAAGAATGGGGTTATATTAAGTTTAACGCTGAACTTGCACGGGAGTTTGTTCGTTTCTTCGAAAATGCCTTTCAATGGCTACCTGAAAAAACATTCAAGGAGGCGTGGTTTGGTATACATTCCAACCGCATTAGCTTAACAGTTGGTAATATCTGGCTAGCGTCTGTTTGGGTTGGAAAGCCGAAGAGGCCGGCACGGACACCTGAGCGAACTGTATGGCTCCTAGTGGATGATTTATGGGACGACCTGGCAGACTCTACACAAAAATACACTCCATTGGGGTGGAAGATCCGCTCATGGGAGCAAATTACCGAGTTAAATCGCTCAGTAGATGTTTGGAAATCTTACGCAAACGCTGCCGAGAAGATATGGGCTTCTCCTATCGCAGGGCTGGTAATTCCTAAAAACCTTGCCAATAAACAGAAAGTATGTGATTTCATTCTTCGAAGTACATTCCATCGGCTTTGAAGTTGGTGCCGAAGTCTGAGGATGAAACCCGCGCCGCCGCCATCCGCCAAGGTGCCTCTCCTTTTACACAAGAAAATCAAAAAGTTCGTTGCTCCAACGCCGAAGTTGGCCAAGCGTTTCGACCCAGCCGGCTGGCTTCCACCGGCGGAGGTCGTTTACCATTGCCTCCACCGACAGCACGTCAGCAAAATCGTACTGCGCGATCACCGCGCTTCGCCCTTCAGGGGCAACTGCCCCCCAAATCAGGATGGCCCCATCAACCCCGACCTTACGGCCGCCCACCCGCGTCTCAAACGCTCCGGGATCTTTTGCTAAGTGCAACAGCTTTTGGAACGCCGTGCTTCGATGATGCTGCAGCTGCCAGGCTCCGGTAAGTCGCAGATAGCGGTAATTCTCGAATTCCAGCTCGCACTTCATCTCCGCAACAAAGACTTTGCCCGTTTTTCTGTGCCGAAGAGTAAAGTCCAGGGTGTGTCCCCGCACTTCCCCCGGCGTGCGTAGGGTAGGCCGCCCCAGGTCCTCGTAAGGGACTACGGGACACCTGCACCAGTGCCGGACCACCTCTTCGTTAAACAAACCAAAAAGACGCGAAAGGAATTTGTCCCGCGTGGGATTCTCGCTGCGGAAAACCTCCTCGAACTGAACCGTCATTTCGATCCCTCCCCGGGTTTCCTAACTTACTTCAGAGAGTCTCCACGGCCTGCAGGCGCCGCACGTATTCCTCGCTCAGGCAATCTGCTCCGGCCAAAAGATGATTCAGGTACTTGCGGGTGGGCTTCAGCCCGCTCCGCACCTTACCGGAATTCGCCACGTAAGTCACGGCGGTCACGACCTTGCCCGTGCCCTGTCGCTCTACGCAGACCTGATGGCGCTTGTAGTGGTGAGGAACGCCTTCGTGCCGGTCAAGCTCCTGCAATTCCTCATCCGAAAGGAGGTACAAGACGCCCTCCACTCCTTCGCCCAGACAAGGCGCAATGTTGGCAAAACCCGCGCCGGGGACGTCTTTCGATGCTTTGTTGAACTCCAGGCGCCAGTTTCTGAGTGCCCCCGATATGCGATCGGGTAGGCGTCCCACCCGCTTCTTCATTCGCTCGGCGTCCATGTTGGAACCATAGGCAAAATACCAGGAAAATGTCTTACCATACACCACAACAACAACCCCCTGTAATTTTCAAACTGCTGGAAGAACTCTCTGTTATGTTCGTCAACCAAAAACTTGTCCACTCTGACAACGTAAAAATTGACCACCTCACGGTCAGGTATCTGTGGCCACAGGTTGCCGTTGCCGGCTTTCCCGGAACCAGTAAGACTCCCCCTCAGCTCCATTTTGTGGGTATTGTGCGCCAGCCGGTCCAGAATCCCGCCGGCGAGAGTGGGACCGGCCAGGATACGGACCGGTCCAAACCCCGTGGGTGTCGGAAGTCCACGCCCTCGACGCAGGTCTGCTGTTTGAGCCTGGCCTCTTTCAGCCGGCGCGCAAGCCTTTTGTTTTCGCGGAGATCGGCTTTCCGGTCCACCAGCATTCCCAGGCGTTCCTCAAACGAAAGGCCGGTAACGAAAAGTTTCATCTGGTTGAGCTTATCGAATGTCTGTTGCAGCACGGGTTTTACTCCTTCACATTCTTGTAAGAACGGGCGTTGATGGCCAGGCTGCGTTTACAGGCCGCCTCCAGCCGTTCGGGCGTATACCGATCGCCGAGCCGGATGATACCCGGACAGGAACGGTAATCTTGTTCCGGATGCGGTTTGGAAGCCAGGATGATCTCCCCCTGTTTCCTGGTGTGGAGACCGATCGCCCCCGGTCACCCGCCGGATTAAGGGCACGGTCAGGCCGCGCTCGGCCGGTACCAGCACCGCGGCGAATTCCCTGATATAGTTTTCAATGGCCTCGTAAGAATGCCCCGTACAGGCCACGATCTCGGTATGCATTTCGAGGTAAAGCCGGATGATTTTTTTGCGATGGGTAATATGGATACCTAAAAGACAACCCAGGTCGGCATACGTCAGGTAACCGCCGCTGTGCATGGCCTGGGTGGTATAGCGCAGAATCTTTTGAAATTTAATCTCAGCCGGCAAGCTTTCCAGTGTTTTTTACGGGCGGAGGCCACCTGGTATTTTAATCGCTGGCGGTATTCTTTTGCTCGTCCCATTGGCAAAATCTCCTTAGCGGCCTTTCTTGCCGTCCCGTTGAAAACCAGATTTGCAGCAAGGCCCTTTACCCGTGAACGATGTGGTTTAATCCATCATATCACAGTTGAAGAAGAAAAACTAAATTACCTGCACAGCAAGCTGGCGAGGTACGCACTGCCCATGCTCTTCCCCGACAACAAATTAGTACGGGAAACACAGGTCACACGGGCATTAGATCTCTTAAAAGGACCCGCCGCTCTCCCTCGGAGCGGCGGATCCTCGAACGTGCTGCAGGAGCGTGCTCAAGTTACAAGTTACCTGATAATAGTAATCTCCTTCGCCGCAGGATCATAATTCACCCCGGCCCCCAGGGTCTCGCTCACAAACCGCAGGGGCACGAAGGTCCGGCCGGGCGGCAGGATCTCCGGCGCGCAGTCGATGGTTGACTTGGCGCCGTCCACCAGGACATCTTTGGAACCGATGGTGAGAGTGATCTGTCTGCCGCCGTCCTTGATCTCGACCTGGCGCGTCCGGGCGTTCCAGTTCACCCAGGCGCCCAGGGCCTCGCTGACGAAGCGCACCGGCACCAGCGTCCTGGCCGCTTCGGCCTTAATGAAGGGCGCGGCCTCCAGCGTGTACGGGCGGCCGTCTACGGCAGCCTCCACCTGCCCGACGGTTAACGTGATCACCCTGGCCTTTTCCATTACGGCGAACAGGGAAAAGCTGCCGGTGGTAAAGGTCAGGGTCTTGCTCGCCGGGTCAAAGGTGCTTTCCTCTTCCACCCAGGTGCCGTCGGGCAGCCGGTGGAACACAGCCAGGCGGTTGGTGTCTATCCCTGTCAGGTCCAGATCGGAAAGGTCCAGGGTTACCGTGACGGTACCGTTCAGGTTGTGGACCACCCTGCCTTCCTCAGCGCCGGCCTTCTCGCGCACGGTGACGCTGAAGTCGAAGGCGCGCAGGTGTTTGCCGCCGGCGGCAGCGGCGAAGTCAGCTGCTTCTTTTGCTTCCTCTCCTTCCACGATGGCGGCGGCGATTTCCACCAGCGCATCCTCGCCTGCTTCTGCCAGCTCGTCGATCAGCAGCGCTTCCGGGGCAAAGACCAGTTCGGCCTGCGCTGCGGTGAATTTTACACCGAGGCTGCACTCGCGTTCCGCAAGTTTCTGCAGGGTCTCGCTGTCAACGGCCGGGGTTTCACCCTCACTGCCGGCTTCCACCGTCACGGTCTCGCCTTCCCCGGCGCTCTCCAACTGATCGCTGATTGCAGCGCTGACATCGCTGGCGGTACTCTCCTCGCCGGACGAAGTACTGCCGGAACTGCTGCTGCCGGAGCTACTGGAGGAAGATCTGGTAGCAGCTTCCAGCTCCTCCGACCAGTCGGAAACATTGCCAGCCGTGTCCTTGGCCCGCACCCGGAAGAAGTAGGTGGTGGAAGAAGACAGCCCCGTTTTCGTAAAAGTGGTGTCGGTCGTCGTGCCGGCTTCCTCAAATTCACCGCTGCCCTGTTTCATCTCCACGATGTACTCCGCGATACCGCTTTCATCGTCAGTTGAAGCATCCCAAGCTATGGTTATTGATGTGCTGGTACGCCCTGTTACACGGAGATTCTGGGGTACCGTGGGCGGGTTTAGATCCTGTTCCATTATCGAAATGCTCAACGAACGGCTGTCGGTATCATACACTGCATCCGTAACGGTAACCGTGAAATCGAACTGCCCACCTACTGTCGGGGTACCGTAAATTTCTCCGGAGACGCTGTCAAGTTCCAAGCCATTTGGCAGGCTGCCGCTGGTTATGCTCCAGGTGTAGGGTGCGGTACCGCCTGTCGCCTCCAGGGCTGCGCTGTAGCTTTCTCCTACCATACCTTCGGGTAAGAAAGCAGTCCCTATGGTTAATGCCTGCACCTGTTCGCTGATTGACTTTGAAGCATAGATGGTATTTCCGCAGGCGCCCATGTTGATGCGGCCGCCGTTGGGCGCGGGCTCATTTGCATAATCGGATTCGGGGTCACCGGCGTCGACGCAGGGGCTGGTGACGTCATCGGTCACCCAGCCGCCGGCCCCGCCGTTCGCGGACGGGTCCCAGCGCCCGGCTTCCGACTTCAGATGAAAGTCGCCGTTCGCGGGATCGGCGAAGAGCGGGTCTTCACTGATGTTGGTTTCGCCGAGGTCAAAATCCGGCGGGTGTGTACCGATGCACGAATAAGAAACCTGCGTCTGGTCGGCGGAGGCCTGAAGATCCTGAAGAGTATTACCCCAGAGAATGGAGTTCTTAATCACCGCACTGTTTGCAGAAGAAAGGTGCACGCCCGCGGTTCCGTTGGCAGAAATGGTGCAGTTTTCCAGGACAGCATTAGAATAGCTGAGGAAGACGCCCGTTTTAGAATTATTGGCAACGACCGTATTCAGTATCTTTGGAGAACACCGCCGCGCATCATCGAATCCCTTAAAGCACAAAACACTGCCGGTATCTCCGAGGCTTTCGCCGCAGTTTGTAACGGTGCACCCTTCGATCAGCACGTTGCCGTGGTCAATACTGTACACGTCGCCCTTGATGTGCACGGCGCACCCCGGAATGTTTCGGAAAGTGCAGTTGCGCACCGTCAAAGAAATTTCGTTCACGTCGACGTATTCCGCATTACTGTAGGAAACTTCAATTCCCTTCTGCAACTCGTCGAATACGCAGTGCTCGAAGAACACGGCGCTCCTTTGCGGGTACATTCCATACCCCTCCCACAAGGGAAACGGGATCTCAAACTTGCCACTTGGTTGTTCACCGGGATAGGTAGCAAAGGTGATGGGTTCTTCCGGGGTCCCCCGCGCGGTGATACTGCCCCACATCGTGATTCCGGCCGCTGAGCCTTTGAAATAAACGGTTCTGCCGGGGGCAATGGTGAGAGAACCGATAGCGGAATCATTTGCGCGAATCGCCAGGCTATGCTCGTCACCTTCTCTCTCTACCAGATACTCAAGACCAATTTCACCCCAGTAAGCGGCAGCTCCCGCGGGAATACCCCCCATGATAGGCAGGTACCTGTACCCGTCTGCGTAATTGGCAAAGGTGTTGCCGGCATTTTTTATTCCCTCGTTGATCCTGGTCTGCGAAGCTATGATCAGGGGATACCTGGCTATGCCGCCGCCGTCCAGGTGATTATTCGTAAAGGTCAGCTTGTAAGGCCCTGTACCCCCATAGCTAGTATACATAACTACATCGTTGTACTTGGATTCTTTAAAGTTTCCTCCGTTGCTGTTAAACGTGCAACCGGTTATGGTAGCAGTGCCTCCCTGTACCGCCATGGCCGCCCAGTTTTTACTCCCTGTGGCCACGTTGGATATCGTGCAGTTACGAATGGTAATAATGGCGTCCGGCGCAGTGTCGCGGTGCACCCCTATGGACTGGCTCAGTTCGGTAAAAATGCTGTCCTCGACCGTCAGGCTGCTGCCGCTGCCGGCGCGAAAATAAATGCCGCCTTTCACACCTTCTCGAAAGGTACAATCGTTAAAGGTAAGCTCGACATTTGCCGTATGGTCATCCACCATGATCATGGAATATATAACGGCTCCCTCGCCGCCGTAAACAAAGGTGCAAGTGGTAAAGGTTCCGGACGAGCCGTCAACAAATCTGATGGCGCTCCACACGTCGTTGTATCCTCCCCAGGGAACTGGGCCGGTAAAAGGCGTAAACGTTGTGCCAGTAGCATTGAGATCTCCCGCAACCCTAAATGTCGGCCAAACGCTGTACTTAGTCTCTCCAATCCATACGGTGCCGTAGCCAAGCTGCACTTCAACGCCATCCTCAATGGTCAGGGTGGCATCTGCGGCGACCCCTGCTCCCTCGCAAATGATGTAGGGACTGCCCTCTTTTGTCCAGTTTTCTTCACCCGTTACCTGGTAATCGATCACTGTGAAGGCTGCTGCAGGAGATGCCAAAAAAAGCCCGCAAAAAAACACCGCCGTCAGGACAAAGGCCAGTGCGCAGTAACGAGACAGAAGCCTGGCCGGTAAAAATCTTGTCAAACAGGTCATAAAGAAACCCTCCTTTCAGTACAGTTTCCAGATAGAACTTCGCCAGCTAATCAGCCTCCCCGTCAGCGTTCCTCGCCAGCCTGGAAACCGCTTCCTTCAACATTAAACCGGCCGCCGCAGCCAAATGGCAGACGGGTAAAGGTATTCCTGAGTTATTTTCACCTCCCCTGGCCGTCAGTAAAGCTGATTTCTACAACCCGAAAAACGGATTGCTTGGTTCGCAAAATCTTATAAAGTAAAGTTTTCCATATACTGACCCGGTCAGACCCGGTCAGTTTAAACTTTATCCTGCATGCTGCCCGCCCACAATCACCTTAAAGGATGAAAATATCTCAAAAACGCAGGTCGCAAGCCAATCACCCTCTGGGGTGAGAAGAGGTTAAAACCCTTGAAAATACAAAAAGCAGGATTTGAAGTTCTGATATGGAAGAAGTTAGGAAAGGGAGGGCGGTAGTCTTATGACCTGCAAAAATAAGGCGGTCGTGGATGCCCCTGCGATGGTCAAAATATTTGCGCTATTTGATAAGTGTAATGCCTTCAACTTCTACCTGACCATGGCGCCGCTGGTGGCCTGGTTGTGGTCCTTCCCTATGTTCGGGCCGCTGCTTTCGTCACGCGTACTGGAAGCTCGGGTGGACCCCGCGGGTTTATTTTTGATTTTTGCCGCGGCACATGCTGCCGGATTGTTATTTTACGTCCTATTTGCAGACTACACGCGCAGCACCGGCGGTCCCAAAACAAAGGCCATTCCGCCTGTATGCCAGCTGCACCTCAGCGCCCTGGCCTGCGGTCTTCTTACCGTGGCTTTTGCTTTTTTACCCGTTCCCTTCTGGCCTTTGTGTCTCGCTCTCACCGGCTTATCATCGGCTCCCTTTATGATCTGGTGCGGTATGGCGCTGGCAACAAAGGTGGAACCGGAAAAACGGGGTAGGCATCTGGGCATAGTACTGCTGCTGGCCGTCCTGCTGCACCTGCCGTTTACCATACCCGTAAAAACAAACCAGACTGCAACCATATCCCTGGTTGTAGCGAGTATGCTTCCTCTTATTTCCCTCCGGCCTGCAGGCAGGCTGTACACCAAAAAAACCACCCAACCGGCCTCCGAGCCCAAATTACAGGTAACAAAATGGTACTGGCCTTGTTTTGTTTTTATCCTGTTAGGTTTTTATGCGGGGGGCGGGTTGATGTACGGCTTGGTTTATTCCCAACTGCTGTGGACGGGGGCATACACGGGCGTGTTGGCAACCTGCTTTTACCTGCTGGCGGCGCTACCGGCAGGGATCCTGGCCGATAACCGGGGACGCAGGTTCTTGCTCGCCCTGGCCCTGAGTAGCGGCGGGCTGGGTTTTTTAGCCCTGGTGCCATCCTCTAGCTATCTACTGCAACTGGCATCATCCGGTCTGCTGCAGGCCGGTTTCGCCGCCATGGATATCTTCATCTGGTGTACCCTGGCCGACTGGACGGCAAGCAATCCCCCTACCACCCGCTACATAGGATGGGGGTTAAGCCTCAATGTGGCCGCTATTACCCTCTCCGCATGGGAGATCGGTTTCGTGACTGACCTTTCCTCGCCCGGTTTTCCCTGGCCTTTAGCGGCGGCAGCTCTGTTATTCGCCCTTCTTCCCTTCGCCAACCTGCTGCAGGAAACCGCGCCATCGCACACCCGGCATACAGCCATACCTCCGCTAGCGGCCGCTGTAGAGACGGAAAATAACAAAGGCGGCAGCGAGGAAATCCCGGCAGCATTTGCTAATTTTTTTCAGGCCTACCGTCTTACCCCCCGGGAAACACAGGTGGCTATCCTTTTGCTTTCCAATAAAAGTCTAAGCGCTATTCAGGAAGAACTATGCATTTCGCGTAATACTTTAAAGACTCACCTGCGTAACATTTACCGGAAAACCGGCACCACAGGGCAGAAGGAGTTTATTCTTCTGGCCTGGGAAAAGACAGGTCGCGCCCAACCGCCAGCCAGGCCGAAACCGCCGCCCACCGAAGCAAAATCACCCTTTTAGGCACCGCATATCGTCATATTCTCACGATTAAGACAATTTAACCCCGGGGGCACACCGCCTTTTCCCTGCCGGGGTGTCCTGCGATAATTATTTTATTTTACACTACCTGAAAAACATACCGCCTTTGATAAAGAACCGTCCCACCTCCTTTCCCACTTCGGCCACAACTCTTCGGCAGCATCCACCAATACTGCATCCAGTTGGGTGGCCTTGCAGGCCTTGATTTCCGCCAAGCAATCTTGCCAGGTGAGCGCGGGGCGGTAAGGCCGGTTGGATGTCATGGCGTCAATGGTGTCACAAACGGCGATCAGGCGCGATCCAAGAGGAATGGCCTCTCCTTTCAGCCCGGCCGGATACCCCTTTCCGTCCCACCTCTCATGGTGGTGAAGCACGATCCTGGCTATCTTCTTCAATAGGGCCGACTTGCTTAAAATCTGGTAACCAATTTCGGGATGGCGCCGCATCTGCGCCCACTCGTGCGGGAAAAGTTTACCGGGCTTGCGCAGGATGTTGTCCGGAACACCGATTTTCCCGATGTCGTGCAAATGTGCGGCGATATGAATCTCTTCCAGTTCCTTACCCCTGATTCCTATTTTTCGAGCCAGATCGTAGACCATATCGGCAACCCGCTGGGAGTGCCCCTGTGAATACGGGTCCCTGGCCTCCAGAGCGGCGATCAGGCACTCAATGGCGTCGTGAAAAACGCGGTGTGTTCTAAGAAGGTAGAACAATTTGCGGCCACCTCTCCCTCCATCTTTTTCAAATCTACCCCTCAAAACAGAGGACCCCGGGGGAACCGTTCAGCCCCCGGGGTCACCCTTGGCCTCTCCGGCAACCCCCTTTTATTCTACTAGAAGAGCCGGCACCCCGCGCAGGGGAGCACAGTTCTAACCGAGACCGATGAGCCTGCCGATCTGGTAGATCAGGAAAGCCACAACCCAACCCAGGACCAGCGTGTAGGCGACGGCAAAGCCCGTCCATTTCCAGTCCGTCTCTCTCTTAATGGCACCGATTACGGCCACGCACGGGATGTAAAGGAGCGTCATAGCCATGAAGGCGTAGGCCGAAAGCGGGGTAAAGTACTGGGCGACAGCCGCCGTTAGGCCCTCTTCGCCGACGCCGTAAACCACCCCCAGCGTTCCTACCACGACCTCCTTGGCCAGAATGCCGAAGAAGAGCGCCACCGCCGCTTCCCAGGTACCAAAACCGCAAGGAGCGTAGATGGGGGCTATGAATTGCCCCAGCCGCCCGATGACGCTCTGCTCGATAGGAGCGCCCCACGGGATGTTAGATAAAAGCCAGACCAGCACCACGACACCAAAGATGATCGTCCCGGCCTTGCGGACAAAGGCGTAGCCGCGCTCCCACATGTGAATGAGTGTGCCCCTGATGGTGGGCAGCCGGTAGGGCGGCAGTTCCATCACAAAGGGGGCCTGCTCCCCTTTAAAGAACAAGGCCTTGAGAAGCATTCCCATCAAGATGGCTATGACGATGCCGAGGAGATACAGCGAGAAAACTACCAGTCCCTGTCGCTCCGCGAAAAAGGCACCGACAAACAAAACGTAGACCGGTAAGCGCGCCGCGCACGACATAAACGGCGTAATCAGAAGAGTGATGATGCGGTCCCGCTTGTTTTCAAGGGTACGCGTGGCCATAACGGCGGGCACGTTGCATCCGAAACCGATTAAAAGCGGGATGAAAGACTTGCCGTGCAACCCGAGCGCGTGCATAAGCCGGTCCATGATATAGGCGGCACGCGCCATGTAGCCGCTGTTCTCCAGGAAAGAGATGGCCAGAAAAAGCAGGAAGATGGGCGGGATAAAGACCAGGACGGAACCCACGCCCCCGATGATGCCGTCCACCACCAGTGAGGCCAGCAGTTCATTGGCGATATGGGCACTAGCTAACCCGCCCAGCCACTCGAAGAAAGTCTCTACATAACCGATCAGAGGGTCGCCCAGGGCGAAGGTGAACTGGAACACCGCCCACATGGCGGCGAGAAAGATGGGAATGCCAAGAACGCGGTGGGTGACAATCCTGTCGATCCTGTCCGACAGGGTGATCCGTTCCTCCGGCGTCTTCCGCCTGCTAACGGTTTCTTTAAGGATCCCGGCGATGAAGCCGTACCGCCCGTCCGCGATGAGGGATTCGGCGTCCTGACCGGTGACCGCCTCGAGTCGCGCGGAGCTCTCCCGCTGCTGGGCCGCAATACCGGCAAACCCCTCGATTTCCCGGAGAACGTGCTCATCCCCTTCCAGGATTTTCACGGCCAGCCACCGCGGAGGGAATCTGCCCGACAGCGCCGGGTACCCGGCAACCAGGGTTTCGAGTTTCGCCAGTTCCTCTTCTACTTCCCGGCCATAAGTTATCCTGACGGGCGCACCCGGGGTCCTGGCTTTTTGCATGGCAGCGGCGACCAGTTCGGCCATCCCCTGCTTCTTCGGGGCCACCGTAGGAATGACCGGCACGCCTAGAAGTCGCCCCAACTTGTCCGTGTCGATTTTTATGCCCCTCGCCTCGGCTTCGTCCATAACATTCAGGGCCACTACCACGTTGGCGCCCATTTCCAGCAACTGCACCGTCAGATAAAGGTTGCGTTCCAGGTTGGTGGCGTCGACGATGTTGATGACCACGCCGGCTTCCCCGGAGAGAAGGTAGTCGCGGGCGACCCGCTCGTCCTCGGCGTAGGCTCCCAGGCCGTATATCCCCGGAAGATCAACCACCCGTACCGTTTCGCCGCTGTAGGCGAAACGCCCCTCCTTCTTCTCTACCGTAACACCGGGCCAGTTACCCACGTGCTGGTGCGCGCCGGTCAGGTTGTTGAAGATGCATGTCTTCCCGACATTCGGATTGCCGGCCAGGGCAATCACCACCTGCGCTGGCATCTCCGGTTTGGCCAAAATCTCTCCTCCCCCTGCTTATGTTAGTGGCGTCTAACTTTTATGGCAAAAATAAATGCCTTGCAGCGCTACCGAGCCTCTTCCACCAGGATTTTCTGGGCTACGCCGCGCCCAATAGCTACCCGCCCGTCACCCAGAGAGACAATCAATGGCCCCCACGGTTGGTTCTGCCATACCCTCACCTTTGCTCCAGGTATGAATCCCAGTTCGGTTAACCTGCAGCGGATGTGGCGACCACCTGTGATGTCCTTGATAAGACCACCTTGTCCGGGCGCAAGTAATCCCAGCGGCAATACAGCCAATTCTACTCTACCTCCACAAAAATGGCTTCTGCCTCATTTCTGCGCAGTGTCAGGTGATACCCTTTGACCGTTACCTCAATGGGATCACCCAGGGGTGCTACACCATCAACGGCAATTTCCGTCCCTGCAACCAATCCCATTTCCAGGAGCCTGCGCCGCAAGCCCCCCGTCGCACTCACACGCGCCACCTTGCCCCGCGAGCCAGGTTGGAGCCGGCTTAACGGCTGTAAGCCCAGTGCTGTAATAGCTAACACCTCCTTAACTTAAGTAGGATTACCCAAACAAGTTAGCCGCACCTAATATTTTGCCACCATCGTAACCGGGCTTCGTCAAGTTGTCAAGTATTTTTTTATAAACCACCTGCCAACGGTTTATCGCCGCCGATCGCCCGCATGGTCAGGTCAAGTCCCTCCCGCAAGCTCACCTGCGGTACCCAGCCCAACTCCCGGCGGGCCCTGGTGACATCAAGGTAAATCTTCTTCAGTTCGCCGGGGCGCTCGGGACCGTACACAGGTCGCCCGGTGTACCCCGTGATTCCCGCAAGCATAGCAAATAAGGCGTTCACCGATGTCTCCTGCCCCGTACCAATGTTGTAGGCCCAATCGTCCGGGGATGCCGGCTGCCCGCCCTGCCCGAGCTTTGCGAGCGCCAGGAGGTTCGCGCGCACCACGTCGCCGACGTACACGTAATCGCGCACCTGCTCCCCGTCCCCGTATATGGTAGGTGTTTCCCTCTGCAGCATCTTCCGGCCGAAGATGGCGACCACTCCCGCCTCGCCGGCGGGGTCCTGCCGCGGCCCGTAGACGTTGGCGTAACGCAGCGCGACGTAAGGCAGGCCGTGCACCCGTGCGAAACAGTAAAGGTAGTGCTCGGAGCAAAGCTTGCTGACGCCGTACGGCGAAAGCGGCCCCTTCGGGTAATCTTCCGCCACCGGCAGCGCTTCCGGCTCGCCGTAGACCACGCCGCCGGAGGACGCAAAGATCACGCCGCGCACCCCGTACCGCAGGCCGTTTTCCAGTATGTTGAGCAGCCCCTGAATGTTTATGCGCGCGTCCTCGCCGGGAGCTGCAACCGAGCGCCGCACGTCGATCTGGGCCGCGTGGTGGTTTACAACGTCGATCTTCTCGGCCCGCAAAACGTCGGCCAGCTCCGGCGAACAGATATCCAGGCGGTAGAACTTGGCCGCCGGGTTTACGTTCTCGCGTTTGCCCGCCGCGAGGTTGTCCACCACAATCACATCGTGGCCCGCGGCGATCAACGCGTCCACCACGTGGGAACCGATAAACCCGGCCCCCCCGGTCACGAGAATGCGCATTGGTTCACCCCCGGTTTTCTATTCCTCTCCGCGCGGCCGCATCAGGGGGAAGAGGATGACGTCGCGGATGGAGGGAGAATCGGTAAGCAGCATGACCAGGCGGTCGATGCCGATGCCCAGCCCGCCGGCGGGGGGCATGCCGTACTCCAGGGCGGTAACGAAGTCCTCATCCATGGCGTGCGCCTCCTCGTCCCCGGCGCGCCGCTTCTCCAGTTGAGCAACGAACCGCGCGTACTGGTCGAGCGGATCGTTGAGCTCGGAAAAGGCGTTGGCGATTTCCCAGCCGTTGATGAAGAGTTCGAAGCGGTACGTCAGCCGGGGATCGTCCGGCTTTTTCTTGGCCAGGGGAGAAATGTCCAGAGGGTAGTCAAGGATGAAGGTCGGCTGCACCAGGGATGGTTGGACCATTTCTTCGAAGGCCAGGTTGACCGCCTCCCCCCAGGAAAGGCGCCCTTCTGCATCCAGGCCCAGGCCGCGCACCGCATTGCGTGCCCCTTCGGCGTCCAGGGGCCCGAAATCGACCCCCGTGTGCCGTTTGACGGCTTCCAGCATGCCCAGCCGCGGCCACGGCGGCACAAAACCGATCTCCGTTCCCTGGTAAGAAATCGCGGTTGTTTCCAGCACCGTGTTCACCACGTGGAACAGCAGCTCTTCGGTGAGGCGCATCATGTCGGTGTAGTCCGCGTAGGCCTGGTAAAGCTCGAGCATCGTGAACTCGGGGTTGTGCCGCGTGGATACGCCCTCGTTGCGGAAGTTGCGGTTGATTTCGTACACCTTCTCGAAGCCGCCCACCAAGAGCCGCTTCAGGTATAATTCCGGGGCAATGCGCAGGTAAAGCTGCATATCGAGCGCGTTGTGGTACGTGATGAACGGCCGGGCGGCCGCGCCGCCGGCGATGCTCTGCATCATCGGGGTTTCTACTTCCAGGAAACCGCGCTCGTCCAGGTAGCGGCGCATGGCCGCGACCACGCGGCTGCGGGTGACAAACACCCGCCGGCTTTCGGAGTTGACGATCAAATCGAGGTAGCGTTGCCGGTAACGGAGCTCCACGTCTTTTAGGCCGTGCCACTTCTCGGGCAAGGGACGCAGAGATTTGGCCAGCAATACGAAGTCCGAGACCGATACGGTAACTTCGCCCATCCGGGTGCGGAATACGGTACCCCGCACCCCGATGATATCGCCGATGTCCAGCAGTTTAAAGATTTCGTACCGGTCCTGGCCCACCTGGTTCAACTGGACATAAAGCTGCACTTTCCCGGAACTGTCCTGCAGATCAGCAAAGGTGGCCTTGCCGTGTCCGCGCTTGGCCATCAGGCGACCGGCGAGGCTTACTTCCTGCCCCTCTAGTCGCTCAAATTCGTTCACCACTACGGCGGCCAGGTGGGTACGTTTGTAGCTACCGCCATAGGGCGGAATACCCCTTTTTTGCAAATCGGAAAGCTTTTCGCGCCGAACCTTCAAAAGCTCGTTTAAATCCTGGTCGTGCAATGGTTCGTTACCTCCGTGCCAGATGAAAACACCGATCAGGAAATGGCCACGATCTGGTACTTCACCGTTCCGGCCGGCACCTCTACTTCGACCACACTGCCCACCTGCCGGCCGAGAATGGCCCGGCCCACGGGCGATTCGTGCGAGATCTTTTTGGTGCCGGGTTCGGCCTCCATGGAACCGACAATAGTGTACTCGAATTCGGCGCCCCCTTCCAGATCCCTAAGCAACACGGTGGATCCGATCTGAACCTCGCCCGCATTTACCTCTTCGGCATCAACAACCCTGGCGTTACGCAGCGTCTTTTCCAGCGTGATAATGCGGCCCTCGATAAACGCCTGTTCGTTCTTGGCGTCCTCGTATTCGGAGCTGTCGGTAATATCCCCGAACTCAATGGCCTGTTTGATGCGCTCGGCTACCTCCCGGCGCCGTACCGACTTTAAGTATTCCAGTTCCTCCTCCAGCTTCTTTAACCCCTCAACCGTCAGCAGTACATCTTTGCTCAATGTCTCCGCCACGTGCCTCTACCCCTTACACCAGAGAGTTTCTGTACCCCCGGGAATGTTCAGCCACGCCGAACACAAAAACATATATATACATCCAGGTGTCCGCTTATACACCGGGCAAAGTTTTAGGCACTGCACGCTATCCGGCAGTGCCTCCCATTTCGGCAAAGCTTTGGTCAATTATAATGAGCAGCTGCTCCCTTGTCAAGTCGTCTTCTGGCGTTTTCGGCGATGCGTGCAATGGTGTCCGGGGTCACAGCCCGTTCAAAACTGCGGAATCCAGCCAGCTTGAACCCGTGCTTGGCGGCCAGGGCCGAAATCTCCTCCACCTGTCGTACCGTCAATTCGCGGCCCAGGGTAAAGCTCTCGAACCGCTTTTCCAGCGTCAAAATCATGGTTTCGGCCATGCAGGCGTAGCAAGTGCGGACCGGGAAGCCGAAATCAAGATTAAAATTGACTTCACCCGGCACTTCCACCACGCCGCCCTCCACCACCAGCACGTCGTCTCTAACCTCCACGACCCGCCGGGAGACATCCCGCGGCCGGGCCACATCGCAGACCACCGCCCCGGGCTTGAGGTGTTCCGGTTCGATGATGGCGTCCACCGCACTGGTTACGGTGATGATCACGTCGGCCCGCCGGAGAGCAGACACCAGATCATCCGTAATCCGGACGGCCAGGCCGCAGTCGGACATAATCGCGTCGGCCACCAACTCCAATCGCTCGCGGTTACGTCCCACCAGCGTCAAGTACTTTGCTTCCCGGGCCAGGATCCGGGCACAGACCGACCCGATCGCGCCGGCGGCCCCCACCACCACAATCTCCGCCTCGGCCAAATCATGCCCCATCAGGCGCGCCGCTTCTCGGGTCCCCTGAATGGCGGTGGCCACCGTGTAACTGTTCCCGGTGGTTACCGGAATGTCCAGGGCCTTGGCCACCGATAGGCCCGCGTCCCCAACCACCTTAGTGAAAGCGCCCAGGCCCAGGATCTTCGCCCCCAGCTTTTCGGCCTTCCGCCCGGTCTGGATCACCCTGCGCAGGACGTAATCGGGATCAAGTTGCATAATCTGCCGCGCGGTCAGCGGGCAACCCACGAACCAACCCGCAATTTCCCCGTACGCCGACCGGATGCCGGTAATTTCGGACGCGGTCACCGGCGGCAGGTACCGCAGGGCCGCCTCCACCCAGCGTTCCGGAAGCCGCCGGGCGAATTTAAACTTGCGGGCCACATCTTCCACACTCAGGGGATGAATCATAAAGGCGAAACGGTCCAAGCTGTTACCCTCCTACATAGCCAGTAACTCATTTTAGCAACGACACCGCTCCCTTGGCAAGAAGAAGGCTGACGACTGCGTCAGACCTTTTTAACCGTAACGTAAAAGCAGAACCACATACAGGATGGTTAGCAACAACGCCAAACCCGCTTCGCCACGGCTAACCGCCTTGCGGGTGTAGCAGATGATCATCAACAACACGGTGAAAACCAGCATGGCCGGCACCGAAAAAGCGACAAGCGGCGAGGACACCGCAAAGGGAAAGACGGCCGCCGAAAATCCGGTGATGGCCAGAATATTAAAAATGTTACTACCGACAATGTTGCCGAGGGCCAGGGAGGGCATTTTGCGGGCGGCGGCGACTACCGCCGCCGCTAGTTCCGGCAGGGAGGTGCCCAGGGCGACGACCGTTACCCCAACCACCGCTTCGCTCACCCCTACCAACTGGGCGAATTGCACCGCCCCTCGCACCAAGAATTCGGCGCCCGCACCGAGCATCGCCAAACCGGCTATCACCAGCAAGGCAGGCTTGTATAGGGAACTGCTTCCGCCGGGAACAGTAGCGGGACCCTCACCACCCGCCGGCCGCCGGCGGGAAACCTTTTTTTTGCCGGTGCGCCACACCAGCGCTTGCAAACAGTACCAGATGTAGCCGGCAAAAAGACCGAGAAAAACAAGCCCCTCGACGCGTGAAAAGTCTAGTGAGCGGCCAAAAAACCAAAGGATGACCGAAATGATCAATAAGAACGGGATCAAACGGTCGTTTAGTGAGTCTTGCACAATGATCGGACGTAGCAGCCCGGCCAGCCCGAGGACCAGCCCGATATTGGCGATATTGCTCCCCACCACGTTACCCAGGGCGATATCACCCCGCCCGTGGTAAGCGGCAAACACGCTGGTGGCCAGTTCCGGTGCCGAAGTACCGAAAGCAACGATTGTCAACCCGATGACCAGTGGAGAGATACCCATAGCAACCGCCAGGCGGCTGCTCCCCCGCACGAGCCACTCCGCCCCGGCAAGTAACAGCAAAAGCCCGGCCCCTAAAAGTAAAAAGACGGTAATCATAAAGGCAAATGCTCCTTGTGGCAAGCTTGCTAGAAACCTTCTTCTGGTTGGCCGGCAGACGCCATACCGGCGATCAGGGCGCGTACCGCCGCCGCCGAATCGGCCGTATGCAAGCGCGCCCGCAGCCGCGCCGCCCCACGCAGACCCCGCGTGTACCAAGCCAGGTGCTTACGCATCTCCAGTACGGCTTTGGCTTCGCCTTTGTAGCGAAGCAACAGATCAAAGTGGCGAAAGGCCATCGCCACCCGCTCATCGGGGGTCGGTGGCGGCAATTCCTGTCCGGTCTCCAGGTAGTGGAGGACATTACGAAAGATCCACGGGTTACCCCGCGCCGCCCGGCCGATCATTACCGCGTCGCAACCGGTGACGTCCAGCATCCGCGCGGCGTCCTTGCCGCTACGGACATCGCCGTTACCGATGACCGGAATCGGCACGGCGTTTTTTACCGCCCGGATGATGTTCCAGTCGGCCTGTCCACTGAAAAACTCCGCACGCAGGCGGCCGTGGACCGTTACGGCGGCCGCCCCGGCGGCGGCCGCCACCCGGGCCAACACCACCGCATCGGGGTAACCCTCATCCCAACCCTTGCGCATCTTCACCGTAACCGGTACCGAAACGGCGGCCGCCACGGCGGCCACGATTTCCCCGGCCCGCTGCGGATCGCGCATCAGGGCACAGCCCTCACCGTGTTTCACGATCTTGGGCGTAGGACAACCCATATTTAGATCGACCACATCGGCTCCCGCGTCAACGACCATCTGGGCCGCCCGCGCCAATACCAGGGGGTCGGACCCGAAAAGCTGGACCGAAATCGGGTGCTCTCCGGCAATGTCCAGGAGCCACGCGGTCTTGCGGCTACCGTGAATTAAGGCCTGGGCCGAAATCATTTCGGTACAAGTGAGCCCCGCACCCATCTCCCGGGCGAGATCCCGGAAAGCACGGTCGGTTATCCCGGCCATGGGTGCCGCCACCACCCGGTTGGCGAGGGTCAACCTGCCGATCTTGAAGGTCAAAAAATCTCCCCCTCTACACGCTAAAACCGTGAGTGGGCTATCCCCTTCAACGATTCCGCCGCTACCATCCGCCCATGCGAGCGAGAGTCTGCCGAAAGGGATTTCCATTCTTCGTGGTGCCGGTCGTTAGAACGGCGTGAGGGCTGTCCCCGTTTTCCTCTATTTTTCACCAGGCTGGTTGCGCGCATAGATCAGTCTCAGTCCCCACAGGGTGAGAAACTGGTCCACCGTCTCGATGGTTTCACACTCCCGGGCGATCATTTCGGCCCCGCCGCCGGTGGCCACCACCCGCGGGTTCCCTTCCATCTCCGCCCGCATCCGGCGCACGATGCTGTCCACCAGCCCCGCGTAACCGTAGACAATCCCGGACTGTATGCTGTGCACGGTGTTTCGCCCGATTACCTGCGGCGGCCGCACCAACTCCACCCGGGGCAGCCTGGCCGCCCGCGCGAATAGTGCCTCGCAGGAGATTTCGATCCCCGGCACGATGACGCCCCCCAGGTACTCACCACGCACCGAAACCGCGCAGAAGGTGATGGCCGTGCCGAAATCCACCAGAATCAGGGGCACACCGTACAGTTCCTGCGCCGCAATCGCGTTAACAATGCGGTCGGCGCCGACGTCCCGGGGATTTTCGTATTTAATGGGCATACCCGTCCGGATTCCGGGTCCCACAAACAGCGGCGGGAAACCGAAGTAATGGCGTCCGGCACGTTCAATGGTCGGGTTTAAGGGCGGGACCACCGAGGACACCACCAGCGCCTGGATATCTGCCGGCCCCAGTCCTTGGTCCTGCAACAGCTGTTTGAGCAGGATTCCAAACTCGTCCGCCGTCCAGTGACGCTGCGTGCTCAGGCGCCAGTGCGCTTTCAGCGCATCCCCGTCGTAAACACCCAGGACAATGTTCGTATTGCCCACGTCCATGACCAAAAGCATGCTACCCAACGTCTCCTTCCAAAAACAACTCCCCGGTCACGATTCTCCGGATTCTCCCACCGGTCTCGAGCAGCAGCGCTCCGTCAAGGTCCACGTCCACAGCCTGTCCCACCAACTCACCTTCCGGCGTAGACACCCGCAAGGTACGGTCCAGACAGGCATTATATCGTTTCCAGGCGGCGCGCACGGGGGCGAAGCCATCCTCCCGCCACACCAGGTACCAGCCTTCCAGGGCCGCCAACAAGCGGCGCAGCAGTTCGGCACGGTCCACGTCCCGCCCAACGATTTGCCGCAACGAGGTAACCCGGGCGTTGATTTCTGGGGGAAACTTGTGCGGATCAAGGTTGACGTTCAAGCCGATACCTATTATCAGGTAGCTGATCCGGTCCATCTCGCCGGTCAGTTCCGTAAGAATCCCGCCCAGTTTTTTGCCTTGCCATAAGAAATCGTTCGGCCACTTGATGCCGATCTCCGCGGTTTTCAAGTAATTATGCAGAGCCTCAGCCCCAGCCACCGCGGCGACAAACGTAGCCTCGGACCCTCGCGCGGGGTGCAACGGCGGGCGCAAGACTACCGAAAACCAGAGCCCGCCCCGCGGGGAATACCAGTTGCGGCCCAGACGTCCCCGGCCTCCGGACTGTTCCTCAGCCAGCACCGTGGTTCCCTCCGGCACGCCTTTCCGTGCCAGTTCTTTGGCAGTATTATTGGTAGACACCAAACTCGGGTAATAGTAATAGGGACGCCCGCAAAAACGGGTCGCAAGACCGGTCAGTACCTCTCCGGGCACAAGTAGATCAGTTACGCCCTGCAGGCGGTAGCCCCGCCGGCTGCGGGACTCGATCCGGTAACCTTCCTCCCGGAGGGCAGAGATGTGTTTCCATACCGCGGTGCGGGAGATGTTCAGGTCCCTGGCGATCTGCTCCCCGGAGACAAAATCCCCGCGGTGGCTTTTCAAAAGTTCCAACACGGCCGTTTTCACTATCTATAATCCCCCTATTCTCCCGCCTCAAAACCAAGCATCTTACCGGTTATGCTTGACAGTTTTGCGCATTTATTATAAATTGCTTATAATATTTGGCAGCGGCAACAAACGATCCGGGCACTCCGCTAACGCGCGGGGTGCCTCCTTGTTTAAAACCATCTGCCATTTATGACATATTATGGGAGTAGGAGGGCTCCACATGTCCCCTAAGATCGAATTGTCGAAAAGTACCCACGAATACCTGGTTAATCACCTACCGCAGCTGAATGAACAAAAAATGGCTCTTTTAAATGATATCTCCAGTACCTACGCCCCGGGAGCACCGGTGGACGACAGCGCGGAAATCAGCAACTTTCTTGACCACTACGCGCACACCGTCCAAAGCCTGCTAGACCAAGCGGAGGTGCTTGACGATGAGCACAAACCGTTGCCCATGACGTTTATCGGCTGCGACATCAAGGTGCGCGAAGTCGACAGCAACCAAACCCATGTCTTTCGGGTCGTTTCCCCGTACGAAACAAGGCCGACCGCTGGACACATCTCCTACCTGTCCCCGCTGGGCAGAAACCTGCTACTCAAAAAACCCGGCGAAACGTTGGAAGTAAAGGCTCCGGGTGGCACCTTCCGTTACGCAATCTTATCGGTAGACCATCCCAGGAGCTAAGTCAAAGACGGCTCGAAGTCCAGGCCGATGTCCAGATGTTCCACCGAATGGGTCAGCCGGCCGATCGAAATAATATCCACGCCGGTACGCGCGATCTCTACAATGTTGTGTTCCCCGATGTTGCCGGAGGCCTCCAGGAGGGCACGTCCGCCGACAAGCTGCACGGCTTGACTGATCATGGCCGGAGGCATATTGTCCAGCAGAATCACATCGGCCCCGGCAGAAAGCGCTTCCCGGACGCCGGCCAGGTCTTCGACCTCGACCCCGACCTTGAGGACATGGGGTGCGACGCCCTTGGCGGCCCGAACAGCAGCCGCAATCCCACCGGCGACCACGAGGTGGTTGTCCTTAATCAGGATGCCGTCGTCCAGCCCGAAGCGGTGGTTAAAACCGCCCCCCATGCGCACGGCATACTTCTCCAGGTTGCGCAACCCCGGCGTGGTCTTCCGGGTGTCTACCAGCCGGACCGGATACCCAGCAACAAGTTCGACCAGCTTTCGCGTGCGGGTGGCAATCCCCGCAAGGTGACGCAAGAAGTTCAGCGCCACCCGCTCTCCGGACAAAATCGCCCGGGCCGACCCGCTGACCTCGGCCAGCACGGCGCCGGCTTCCACGTAGTCGCCGTCTCGGACCCGCGCAACGAAGTTTATTTGGGGGTCCAACTGCGCAAAAACCCGCCGGGCGACCTCCAGCCCGGCCACCACTCCGGCGGCACGGGTGCGCACCGCTCCCTTGGCCTGGACGTGGGGAGGCACAACGGCTTCCGTGGTCAGGTCTCCGGAGCGGAGATCTTCCTCCAGGGCGATTCTGATCAGTCTGTCAACCGCTATCTCGTTCATCGCCTGGTACCCTCTGATAGATTAAACGCCGGCGCCAAGACTCCCTTGGTGCCGGGTAATCGGTCCGGTAGTGCCCACCCCTGGATTCCCGGCGGGCCAACGCCGCCTCGGTAACCAGGGAGCCCACCAGAAACAGGTTGTGCACCTCCATGGCCCCGGTGTCCGTGGCCGTACACTGCTGCAGGTATTCGTGGTCTTCAAAAAACCGCAGGGCCTCCTCCAGGCCGGCCGGTTCCCGAATCGGCCCCAGGTGGGCGTCCATCCGTTTCTGGAGCGCAACGCGTAAACCGGCGTAGTCGGTGCCGGCCGCATCACGCAGTGTAGAACAACGAAACTCCGGACCGGCATCGGCTTTTTCGGTTCGAGCCAAAAGGCGCTCCGCAATCCGCCCGCCGAAGACCAGCCCGTCCAGCAGGGAGTTTGAAGCCAGCCGGTTGGCCCCGTGAACCCCGACGCAGGCCACTTCACCGCAAGCATAAAGCCCCTCAACGGCCGTCTCACCATAGACATTGGTCCGTACCCCGCCCATCAGGTAGTGCGCCGCCGGAGCCACCGGAATCCAATCGCGGGCAATATCCAGACCCTGGTCGGCACAGGTCTGGGCGATGGTCGGAAAGCGGCGCTGGAGTTCCGCACCTGTCATGTGAGTAACGTCAAGAAAAACATTAGTTGCACCGGTGGCCTTCATTTCGGCCAAGATCGCCCGGGTCACCACGTCCCGGGGCGCCAGTTCGGCGTCCGGATGGTAACGGGACATAAAGGCCTCTCCTGCTCTATTGCGCAGGATACCCCCTTCCCCCCGTACGGCTTCGGAAATCAGAAAGGTCGGAGCACCCGGTAAGGCCAGCACCGTGGGGTGGAACTGAATGAACTCCAGGTCGCATACTTCTGCTCCCGCCCGGTAGGCAAACGCGATTCCGTCGCCGGTGGCCACCGGCGGGTTGGTGGTCTGGCCGAAGAGCTGCCCGGCTCCACCGGTGGCCAGCACCACCGCCCGGCTGCGGAACACCGCAAGGCAACCCGTGGTCTCATCGAGTACCAGCGCTCCGTAACACTTGTTCTGGTGCACGAGCAGGTCAACCACAAAGTGATTCTCCAGGACCGGTATCTTCTGTGTCGCTACCTGGTGACAGAGTATGCGCTGAATCTCCGCTCCGGTGGCATCGCCCCCGGCGTAGAGGATACGGCGTTTGCGGTGCGCCCCCTCGCGGACCAGGGCAAAACCGTTTTTCGTCCGGGCAAAACGGGTCCCCATCTCCACCAGGTCCCGCACGCGTTCCGGGCCCTCGGTCACCAGGATCCGTACGGACTCCGGGTCGCACAACCCCGCACCGGCACGCAAGGTGTCCTGCAAATGCAGGAGAGGGGAATCGTTGGCCCCGATGGCCGCCGCAATCCCTCCCTGGGCACGCTCGGTACTGGTGTTTTCCACCATCTTCTTGGTGGTTACCACCACTTTCCGTCCCGCACGCGCCAGCAGGTAGGCGGTATACAGCCCCGCAATCCCGCTACCGATCACCAGATAATCTATAGTCTGTTGCGGAAGCTGACGGGTGTCGAAATTCACGATATATAGTCCGGTCAAGGGCAGGCCTCCTGTTTTCCCCTGAATCGCCACAGCTTGGCCTCTTCGTGCCGGCCCTCGTTAGATAGCCAGCATACGCTCCAACGCCCGGAGCGCCCGCCGCCTGGTGTGCTCGGGTACTGTGATACGCGGTTCAAGGTTTTTCAAGGCGTCACGCACCTTAGGCAGTGTTATCAGCTTCATGGTGTCACACACCAGACCGTTGGAAAGCAAATAAAACTTCTTACCCGGGCACCGTTTGGACATCTGGTAGGTTAGCCCCTCTTCGGTGCCGATGATGAACTCACGGGCGTCAGATTCCTCCACAAAGCGTAACATACCCGACGTACTGGCCACCTTATCCGCCAATGCCACCACTTCGGGACGGCATTCGGGGTGCACCAACACCAATGCTTCCGGATATCTACGCCGCGCTTCGAAAACCTCACCCGGCTCCAACTCGTCGTGAATACAACAAAAACCGGGCCACAGTACCAGCTCGCGGCCGGTTTGTTTCGCCACGTAAGCCCCCAGGTTCCGGTCCGGGACAAACAGGATCTGCCGCTCCGGAGGGATGGACTCGATAACCCGGATGGCGTTGGCGGAGGTACAGCAGATATCGCTTTCGGCCTTCACGTCGGCGGTGGTGTTCACGTAAGAAACCACCACCGGCGAATCCAGTTCCGCTTTCCGGCTACGCAGGGATGCCGCCCCCGCCATATCGGCCAGCGGGCAGGTGGCCCGCAGGTCGGGCAGTAACACAATTTTGTCCGGGGATAAGATGGCCGCGCTTTCGGCCATAAAATGCACGCCGCAGAACACGATCACCTCGGCGTCATTACTGGCGGCTTTGCGCGATAATTCCAGCGAATCGCCGACAAAATCGGCGATGTCCTGGATTTCGGGGCGTTGGTAGTAATGACTGAGGATAATCGCTTTCCGCTGGCGCCGCAGCTCATTAATCTCCGGTACCAAATCGTCGAATGTTTCCACGGGGATTCCCCTTCCGGGCCGGCAATTTTTCGGTGGTTGTTGGGGCTAACAACACTAATGCCATACTAAAATGCTAGGTTATGTATGTCAAGTAACGCTCTGGAGGTGTGCTATCAGACAGATCAATCATACTTGATTTGGTTATTTTGATCCACCAACACCACCCGGGGTTTCCATTCCCGTGCCTCATCTGCGGAACAAAACACATAGGCCATGATGATCACCCGGTCGCCCGGCACCGCCAGGCGCGCCGCCGCTCCGTTCAGCGTAATCTCTCCCGAGCCTCGGCTTCCCGGAATTACGTAGGTCTCAAACCGCGCCCCGTTGTTGATGTTGACCACGTGCACCTGTTCAAAAACCAGGATGCCGGCCGCTTCCAGCAAACCCTCGTCAATAGTGATGCTGCCTTCGTAATCCAGGTTGGCGCCGGTCACCGTCGCCCGGTGGATCTTGGATTTCAGCATTTTCAAGTACACCTTTACTCCCTCCATACCGTAACATTATCAATCAGCCGCGCCCGGCCGAAGCGGGCGGCCACCGCCAGGAGCAGCTCCCGGTCCTCGTCCGTCGGCGGGGTCAGGTCGGGGAGGGCCAAGATGGCGGCGTATTCCAGCACGGCCAAAGGTTCGGCCGCAATGTCGGCGGCCAGTTGTTCTTCAACGGCGGCCAGATCCGACTCACCGGCCAAGATCCGCTCCCGCGCCGCCACGAGGCTCCGGTACAACACCACCGCCGCCCGCCGCTCCTCCGGACTCAGGTACACGTTCCGGGAACTCATGGCCAACCCGTCGGGCTCCCGAACGGTGGGCACGGCCACGATCTCGATGTCGAAGTTGAGATCCCGGACCAACCGGCGGATCACCTGCAGTTGCTGGGCATCCTTCTGTCCGAAGAAGGCGGCATCCGGCCGGATTATGTTAAAAAGCTTGGTCACCACGGTGGCCACACCCCGGAAGTGTCCCGGACGGGTGCACCCGCACAGGACCGCGGACAACCGCTCCACGTCGACACAGGTCAACACCGACCCCGGATACATCTCCTCTACCTCCGGGGCAAACACGGCAGCCACCCCGGTTTCCCGTGCCAGGGCCAGGTCCCTTTCCAGATTCCGCGGGTAGGTTTTAAAATCCTCTTGGGGACCAAACTGCAGCGGGTTAACAAAAATACTCACCACCACCGACGGAAACCGCCGCCGCGCCTCCCGCATCAGGGTCAGATGCCCCTCATGAAAGTAGCCCATGGTGGGCACAAGCGCCACCGGTCCGGACCGGCGTAGTTCCTTTACCACGTCCCTGATTTCGGCGATCGTTTTACACACCCGCAAGCTTTTCAGCATCCCCACCAAACTTCCGCGCGCCGAATTCTGACACAAGAATTTTGAACTCCAGATTTTTGGATTCTATCTTCTGAATTCTGAATTCTAGCTCCTTCATTGTTTCTCTTCCGGCCCGCCAAAACTGTACTCGGCGGTCGGGAAGCGGCCGTTCTCGACATCTTCCCGGAACGCCCGGAGCGCCCGCGCGATTTCGACGTGCAGATCGGCGTAACGCTTCACGAACTTAGGCTTGAAATCCCCGTACAATCCCAGCAGGTCGTGCGTCACCAAGACCTGACCGTCACAATGGGGCCCGGCACCGATGCCGATGGTAGGCACACCCACCCGGGCCGTGATCTGTCGGGCTAAATCGAGGGGAATACACTCCAGTACGAGGCTAAAAACCCCGGCTTCTTCCAGGATCTGCGCGTCCTCCAAAAGCCGCCGGGCGGCCGCCTCGTCGCGGCCCTGCACCCGGTACCCGCCAAGCTGGTGCACCGATTGGGGGGTCAGCCCCAGATGCCCCATCACCGGTATGCCGGCGGCCACAATGGTCCGGACCGTTTCGGCCACATCCCGGCCGCCCTCCAGCTTCACCGCCTGAGCGCCCGCCTCCTGCAGGAACCGCCCGGCGTTTCGGACGGCTTCCGTCCGTTCGAGGTGATAAGAAAGAAACGGCATGTCGCCGACCACCAACGCCCGGCGGACCCCCCGGCTGACAGCCCGCGTGTGGTGCAGCATGTCGGCCATGGTCACCGGAATGGTGGAGTCATACCCCAGAATCACGTTGCCCACGGAGTCACCGACCAAAACAATGTCCACCCCAGCCTCATCGACCAAACGGGCGGTGGGGTAATCATAGGCGGTGAGCATCGTTATCGGCCGGCCCTCCGCTTTTTTCCGCCGGATGTCGGCCGTGGTGACCCGTTTAGCTGGCATGGTGCTCCGCCCCCCTCAAAAGGGCCTTGGTCTCCCGGGCCTGCGCGGGGCTGAGCGCACCCTGCTGCCGTGCCACCTCGGCGGTATAAGCCCCCAACACCCGGTAGACCTCTTCGAACTCGCGGCCGCGCCTGCCCAGCGCCGCCAGGTGCCAAGCCAGCGTCGGCATATCACCCCGCGCCACCGGACCGGTGAGTGCCCGTACCGCACCGACCTCCTGGATGTTCTGCCAGGTACCCTCAATCAACGGGCGTAGCGCCTCCTGGGCCATCTCCGGCGGCAGACCGCACCGTCCCAGCATCTCGGTGGCCAGGTGGATCACGGCCACCATATAGTTTGACGCCACGCAGGCCGCGGCATGATATAGCGCCTTCTGCGCGGGCTTAATCTGGATGGGAATTCCGCCCAGATCGGTGACCAGGCGGCGGGCCCACTGGACGCCGGCCGCGTCTCCCTCTAGCCCGAAATAGCAGCCGGGAAGCCGCCTTAGGGCCAGGTCCGGGTCCGCAAACGACTGCAGCGGGTGGATGGATACCACCGCCGCGCCGGACACCCGGGCCGGAGCCAGTACCTCGGCCGGCGTGGCCCCGCTGGTATGCGCCACCAACTGCCCCGGCACAAATCCGCCCCGGGACTGGATTACCGCGGCCACCTCGGCGATCACCCGGTCCGGGGTAGTGATCAACACCACTTCCGCCTCCCGGGCGTGCTCTTCCGGCCGTGTTCCCGCCGGGCAGCCGAGCCGTGCGGCCAGCCGCCGGGCCGACTCCAGGCGGCGGGAGGCCACCCCCACGATCCGGTAACCCTTATTCTGCAGGGCCAGGGCAAGCGTGGAACCAACTTTACCCGCACCTACAATGCAAACCTTTCCATGCGACGTGCTCATGATATCCCTCCATCCGGCCGCTAAAAAACAAAAACCCCGGACAGATCCGCGGGATTGGTAACAAACCCACCGTCTCGGTCCTAAACGGCTCCAAGCGGCCCCTAATATAGTCTTGACTGAAATCGGTACTAAGGTGTAGCTCCCACCAGGATACTACCCGTAAGTTTAGTTTATTACAGGCGGCCTCGGACGGCAATATGGATACAAGCCAGATTTGGAGCGCCTGCGGCCGCTGGGGAGTTTTACGGCATACCAAGATGCGCATTTGGAAAGTGAGCCCCGCAGAGCTCTCGAACCGCCGGCTCCTGGCGGCTTTCGCGGCCGCTGCCGCGACCACCGCTGGCGCGGGTTTTAGGCTCCCCGGATATCCCCCGCCCGCGGCAATCACCCGTCCGATCCAAATCATGTTTATTCGCTGCTTTATCGTATTTTCTTGGCTACCCGAGCTGCCCTGTGAGCTTCGAGCAAACCTGCCAGCGAGCTAGGGTCAACTAACCTACTTAGCAACTCCCCGGCAAGGCTAACCCGGCCTAGAAGCCGTCTTTTGCTCTAATCCCAGTTCCTGCAGGAGAGCGGTAAACACGGCTACAATGTCGTCGCGCAGCACCAACTCCGCCTTGTCATCCCAGGGGGTTGGGTCACGGTTGACGATCACCAGCCGCCGGGCGAAACGGGGCAGGGCGGCCACCGGGTACACCTGCAGGCTGGAGCCCACCACGATCAGCAATTGGCATCCCGAAAGCACCTTGGTGGCAATTTCAAAATCGGTGCCCAGCATATCCCCGAACAGTACGACATCCGGCCGCAAAAGCCCCCCGCAAGTGCAGCGCGGCGGGTTCTTGCCGGCTTCGTACTGCTCCACCAGGAAACCGAACTCGTGCTGCCGGCCGCAGCCGAGACAGCGGCAGGTCCGGAGGTGCCCGTGCACCTCCCAGGTCCGCGAACCGGCCCGCACATGCAGGCCGTCGATGTTCTGGGTGATGACGCCCAGGAGCAATCCCTCCTGCTCCAGGCGGGCCAAAGCGTAATGGGCCGGGTTTGGCTCGGCCCGGACGCAGGCCAACCACCATTCCAGGTTGTTGGTCCAGAAGGCGGCCGGATCCCGCTCAAAGGCCTGAACACTGCAAACCTGGGCCGGATCAACCTTTTCCCAGCGTCCCGTGCCCGGGCTGCGAAAATCTGGGATGCCGCTGGCGGTGCTGATGCCGGCCCCGGTCAAGGCCAGCGTGCGGTCGGACTCACGAATCAGACGGGCCAAGGCCCGTATTTTGTCAACGGCGACCATACGTATACCTCCGTCCGTGCAAGACTGGTGTTGAGTCGGCTAACATTATCTTACATTACCTTTTTCCGGTGGTAAACATCATCAGGCCGGAAAACGGAGGACAAAAGCGCAGGTATCCCGAACTCGTATAGGCAGTTCACGTTTCACGCCGCCGTAAAGGAGCGGGGCGATGTTCAGGATCAGCGTAGTGATGCCTTTAAAGGGGCAGGAGGTGCGGTTCTGCCAGCCCGGTGGCTTCGGCGAGTGTCTGCCTGGTGAATTGCAGCGCCTCCTGGAGGTCCTCTTCACCCACAATATCCACCTTGTTCAAGACAAACACAAACTTATGGACATACTTTTGAATGTCGCGCAGGTAGTCCACCTCGGTCTGTCCCAACAGCGCGTCCACCGACATTATAAAAACGCCGGCGTCCGCCCCTACGCGCGATAGGACGCGGCGCTACTTGTCCTGCGCCGGCGACGCTCCGGGCATGTCCGCAGCAACCCCTTTCCGGCCCTTGGCCACCAACACCGCACACGGCGCCCGCTTCACCACGTACTGCGACACGCTGCCGAGGAACATCTGCTGCAGCGGGCTGTGGCCGCGCGCCCCGATCACCACCAGGTCGAAATCACCCTCGCCGGCGTATTCGACCAGTTTGCCCCCCACATGGCCGAAGAGCAGCCGGTCCGTTATACGGAGGCCGTAGTGGTCCGCCAACTGTTTCACCTTTTCTAGATTCTGGCGGTAAAACTCCTCGGCCCGGGTGCGGTATTCGTCGACCTCGCCGACCGTGGCGCCGTAATCCGGCAGCTGCGCCACCGTAACCACCTCCACCGCGGCGCCGTACTTTACCGCCAGGTCGAAGGCCTTTTCGGCCGCCCGGAAGGACATCTTGGAACCGTCAAAAGCCAGCATGATCCGCTTGAACACACCGCCTACCCCCTTAGTACCTGTACTTTTTCAATTCTGCCCTGCGTGCCTCCCGGTGGGAGCAACAATCTGTGGTGCACCAGGCCGTTGGGTGATCATCCCTGTTCCCTGCCCGCGGCGGCTTTCACCCGCGGCCGGAACCAGGTCTGGGCGATCAGGGTCGGCACCACAGCGCTGGCGATTTCCACCGTGACCAGGATGGTGTACTGCTCCTGGCTGATGAGGCCATGGTTCAGGCCGAACAGGGCGGAGATGATGCCGAAAGTCAGACCGGTGCTCATCAGCAGGGTGATATACATGCTCTCGCGCAGACTGTATTGAAACAGCCGGACCACCGGCCACACCCCGGCGAACTTGGCGGCCACCTTCACCCCGAGCAGGATGATGATCAAAAAGAGGCTTCCGGCCACGGCCGGCAGGGAAACATAAAGGCCGGCCTTCAAGAAGTAAAACGGCGTAAAGAAGGCAAAGGCGATCACCCGCAACTGGTGCAGCAGTTCCTGGCGGGACATCATAAACCCGGCCACCGTCAACCCCAGGATGTAAGCCGGCAAAACGGCCTCGCTCCCGGCCTTCAGCGCCAGTCCCCCGAGCAGCAACAGAATGAAAAAGAAGAATTTGATCTCGGCCTGGGCGATGCGCCCGCCGTACCGCTGGGCAAACCGGGGCGTCAGCCGGGGCATCAGGGCGAAAACGCCGACCGAGGCCCCGACAAACACGGCCATCCACACGTCGAAGTGGGCAAAGAACAAGCCCAGGGCCACCACAGTGCCCAGGTTGGTGATAAAGCAGGCTGCCAGGATGATTCTCCCCAGTTCGGTCCGGTTCAGTCCCGTTTCCACCATCACGGCATAGACGACGGCCACCGAGGTTGTGGAAAGGGCGATCCCGCAAATGAGGGAGGCGTCAAGACCCCAGCCGCCTACGTAGTAGGCGTAAGCAAAGGCGGCCAAAAACGGTAGCAGGAAGGAGAGAAAACCAATACTAAAGCTTTCCTTGAACTTATTCTTCAACACATACGGATCCACCTCGGCCCCGGCGAGGAAGGTCAGAAAGATCGCCCCGAACCCGGCGACGAAGGTCACCCAGGGCAGTTCCACCAAGCCCAGGAAGTTGCCCCCGATCATCCCGAGTAGGATCTCAATCAGTGCCACCGAGATGCCCAAGCGAATCGAGATCAACGAGGCGGCCAGGGCCAGTCCCACCCACAGGGCCGCGATCAACCAGACATTATCCAGGAACAAACGCTACTCCCTCCCAAGAACCAATCGTACGGAGAATCTTACACAAAAAAACCCCTACCCGCTATCGGTAGGAGTCATCAACCGTGCCCGGTGATTAAGGCGAACTCCATCGCCCGGGCCAGCCCGGCCCTTCTAGATGCAACTAGAGAAATTTTAGCACAACAGGGGAGCCCGTGCAACCCGCAGGCGACCGAAACAAAAGGACTGGCTGCTTTTTCCTCCCTGCGCCTCGCCAGCCCCTGTGGATAAGTAAGCGCCTATCCACAAAACATGCCTGTCCCCGTTTCGATGCGCAACATTTTGCACGACCTTAGATTTTGTCCCCGGTATCAACAAAATCGCCGCTTAAAAACCGGTATTCCATCTACGCGCACGACAATTTCACACTGCGCATAACCGATAATGTTTAATGGCGCGCGAAATATACTCCATATTCCTTCTACTTCCACCAGTCTGGAATCTATTTCTACCCGGTGTTTTCCCACCTTGAAACTTGCCGCACCTTCTCCGGCCTCTTCCTGCGCAAAACCCGCCTCCTTTATCCAACGCGCATAACTTTTACCCCATACTTTACCGCTTGGGGTTACCTGTTCTGCGCTCGGTATAATCTCTGCCACCCGCTCTCCTCCATGGTACACCCGCAAAATTCCTGCCCACATGGAATATCTTAACTGCAACCTCTCTCCGTCGGGCAACCGGATCCATACCTTAGCCATAATTCTCCTCTCAGACCATCAGGTTAGTTTCCGGTGTAAAGACAGATTTGCTGCTCCCGGGCGAGGCGGCGGGTCAGGTCGGCCAGCCGGAGGTTGCCGGGTAACATTACTTCCGGAGCGATCTCAGCCAGCGGCACCACAGCGAAGGCCCGTTCGGTCAGGCGGGGGTGCGGCACCTGTAGACCAGGCTCATCGATCATCCGGTCCCCGTAGAGAAGGATGTCCAGATCGATCACCCGGGGGCCCCATCGTTCCCTCCGGACACGCCCGAGCCGGGATTCGATGGCCTGCAGTTCCTTCAATAAGGCTTGCGGCGCCAGGGGGGTTTCGATCTCGGCCACCGTGTTCAAGAACCAGTCCTGGTCGGTACGGCCCACCGGCGCCGTCTCGTACACCGCGGCCGTACGCCGCATCCGGATGCCGGGCGTGCCGGCCAATTCCCGCAGGGCCCGTTCCAGGTTGGCCGCCCGGTCGCCCAGATTTGTGCCCAAACCGATGTAGGCGGTAACGGGGTGCAAGTCAATTTTCCTCCCGCCGGCGGGTGATTTCCACCGCCAGATATTTGAACTTGCCACGGACCGGAGCGTGCGGTTTGTATACCCGGACCCGTACGGCATCAACCGGAAATCCCGACAGCACCGCCTGCGCCACCCCCTCGGCCACCGCCTCGATCAGACGGTAGCGCCGGGCCTGGAAGGCTTTCTTTACCTCAGTATATACCCTGGTGTAATCCACGGTCAGCGCCAGGTCGTCCTGCTTCCCCGCCGGTCCTAAATCCAGAAACAACTCCAGGTCGATGAGAAAAGGCTGGCCGAGCTCCCGCTCGGCATCCAGGACGCCGTGGTAGCCGTGTAGCTCCAGCCCCTGCATGATGATCCGGTCCTTCACGCGGTCCAACCTCCTCGAACAATGGCGTCGGTCATCCGGGCGACGCGTACCATTTCCCGCACATCGTGTACCCGCACGATATCGGCCCCGTGGGTGATTCCCACCGCCACGGTGGCCGCGGTGCCCTCCACCCGCTCGTCCACCGGAAGGTCCAGGACCTTGCCGATGGTAGATTTGCGGGAGGTGCCAATCAAAAGCGGACAGCCGAGACTCCGGAATTCCCGGAGACGGCGCAGGACCATCAGATTCTGTTCCGGGGTTTTGCCGAACCCGAAGCCCGGATCCAGGATGATCCGGTCCGGGGCAATGCCGGCCTGCACTGCCTGGCCGATCCGCTGTTCAAAATAACCCACGATGTCCCCCACCAGGTCTTTATAGTCGGTCCCCTGCTGGTTGTGCATCAGCACCACGGGCACGCCGTATTCAGCCACCACGGCGGCCATTCCCTCATCCCCCAGGGCCCACTGGTCGTTCACTATGTGTGCACCGGCCGCCAGCGCCCACCGGGCGACTTCGGCCTTGCTGGTGTCGATAGAAACGGGTACGTCCAGCTCCCCCACCAAGCGCGTGAGGACCGGCATAACCCGTGACAGTTCTTCCTCCACCCCCACCGGCGTATGGCCCGGCCGGGTGGACTCGCCCCCCAGGTCAATGATGTCGGCACCCTGGGCGACCATCTCCCGGGCCCGCCGCAACGCGTCCTCCGGGTCGATGTACCGGCCCCCGTCCGAAAAGGAGTCGGGGGTGACATTCAAGATGCCCATCACCAGTGTCCGTTCTCCCAGCGGCAGAAATCTTCCCCGGCAGTCCAGCCCGCGGGGCACCTTCTCCACGTTTTCCAGCACCCGTTCGATTTTTTCGGCCAGGGCGGCCAGACCGAACGGCTGCATACGCAGTTTCCGCAAGAATCCGTTATATTGTTTGCGCGTTCCCATTAGCAGCACGTCGGTTTCGGCCACCGTCCCATTGACCACTCCCCGGGCAACGGCGGCCTCGCCACCGCAGGCCAGCATCTCCTGCTTGATGATAATCGCCTGCGCCGGCGCCAACCCCGTCACTTTCACCAGCCGGTGCACCGCCTTGGGCGCCATCAACTCACAGCCGGCCGCGTCGGCTCCAACACCGGCGATTGCTTCCCGGGCCTCCCCGAGGTCGTCCACTTCGGTTACCCAAACCCTGTGTGCCATAGTTCGTTCCCCCCACCCGTGCATCCGATGGCTCTATTATACCTGTTTGTCGGAGTCGGGGAAACCACCGGCTGGCCGCCACCAGAGGGTGGAGTTCGGCCGCGGCGAACTTGGCCGCCACGAAGGCGCCGCCCCGGAACAGGGGGGCCGCGAGCAGCATCATATAAGGCAGATTGGCGCGGAAAAAGCCGGCCGCGGCGTTCCGTTCATCCGTAACCGCACCCAAGCGGCAGGTCAACTGCGTTCCTCCCCTCGCTTGGCGTCCGCGACACAAAAAAGGAAAACCGTGAGGGCTTTCCGCCCTCACGGTTTTAAACACCGGGTGTTTATTTCTCCCAGACCAGGGCCTTCTCCACCAGTTGGAAGATGTGCTTAACCTTCAAGCCGAGGTCAAACTCCCGGCTGATTTCGTTCAGCTGGTCGTAGCAGTTGTGGCAGGGCGCGCAACAGATTTCGGCCCCGGTGGCCCGGATCTGATCAGCCTTCAGCTTGCCCTTCTTCATCCGGTACTCCTTGATCGCCTTGCCCATCGACAGGGCACCGCCACCGCCACCGCAGCAGATGTTGTACTCGCGGTTCGGCCACATCTCCACGAAGTTCTCGCAGACCTGGCTGAGGACGTACCGCGGCTCGTCGACCACACCGGCCTTCCGAACCGTGTTGCATGGGTCGTGCACGGTGACAACCTCAGTGTTCTTGGACTTGTCGACCTTGATCTTACCATCCCGGAGCAGTTCGGCCAGGAACTCCACCATGTGCAGGATCGGATAATCCGCCTTGATCCAGTGCTGCTGGCCGAACTTGAAGGCCCAGTACCCGTGGCCGCACTCGGTGCAGACCACGCGCTTGCAGCCCAGTTCCTTCACCGCATCGTCGGTGAACTTAAAGATCCTGGTGGCCTCGTCGTCCCGACCGTTGAACAGGCCGAAGTTGGTGACGTCGAAGGCCTTGGTCGAAAGCGTCCAGCTGATGCCGGCCGCCAGAAAGATCTTCGACCAGGTCTTGATGTCCTCGGGATAATACTTGACCTCCCGGGGGTGCGGGATGAACAGGATCTCGGCGCCCTTTACGTCGACCGGAATCTTGTAGTTCGGGTCGTTAAGCTCTTCCTGGAGTTCCTCCTGCATCCAGTCGATCGTGTCCAGGAAGTCCTCCACGGTCACGCCCATTTGGTTGCCCGTCTCCAGGTGCGTGTCCGCCACCTGTTGCAGGGTGCCCGGCGCGGTGAGGCCGAACTTGCCGCGGATGCAGCGCACCACGTTGACCAAGTTGATGCCCATCGGGCAGTGCATGGTGCAGCGGCCGCAGGCCGTGCAAACCCAGATGAACATATCGTTCAGAACCTCTTCCTTCAAACCCAGTACGATCTTGCGCATGAACTGGCGCGGGTCGCAGTTGTCGTGGACGTCAGTGAATACACAACCCGCCGCACAGGTCCCGCAGCTCAAACAGTAGTTGAAATCCATCCGTGTTGCCTGCGGAACGATTCTCTCCATGATCTCGTCCCGGAACTTGGGATCGGCAACCTTATTCAAAGTTAGGGCTTCCACAAATTATCCCTCCACCAGCCTGAATTTAGAGCCCGTCCGGGCCGCGGAGCGCGGCCCGGGAGGGAGATACGCTTTACACGAAGAAAGACGCGATCTCGGCGAAGATCTGTTCGTCCTTAAAGCCTTTGGCCGTGCAGGCCTGCGACGGGCAGGCCGCCGCGCAGGTCCCGCAGCCTTTGCAGAGCACCTCGTTGATCTCGGCCACACCCTGATCCTCCAGGAAGGAAATGGCACTGTACGGGCAAACGTTCACGCAGATCCGGCAGCCCGCGCACTTCTCCTTGTCGATGAAGGAAACCGCACCGCCGCCGGTCAGCGCGTCCTGGGTAAGCACGGTCGTCGCCCGGGAAGCCGCCGCCCGACCCTGGGCGATGCTCTCCTCGATGAACTTGGGACCGTGGGCCAAGCCGCAGAGGAACACGCCGTCGGTGGCGAAGTCCACCGGCCGCAGCTTCATGTGCGCTTCGAGGAAGAAGCCCTCGTCGTTCAGCGACACTTTGTAGAACTGCCCGATCTCCTTGCCGTCCTCCGGAGCTACGGTGGCCACGCCCAGCGCCACCAGGTCGGCCTCAATGTTGAATTCCTGCTGCAGGACCGGATCCTTGACGCTAACCAAGAGCGTCCCGCCCTCGGCTTTGACCACGGGCTTCGACGCCAGGCCGTAGCGGAGGAAGATAACGCCCTTGCCCCGTGCTTCCTTGTAGTAGTCTTCCTTGAAGCTATACGTACGCATATCCCGGTACAGCACGTACACGTTCACGTCGGGATTTGCTTCCTTCAGCTTGAGGGCATTCTTGACCGCCTCGCTGCAGCAGATCCGGCTGCAGTACATACGGCCCTCTTCGCGGGAACCGACGCAGTTGATCATCACGACGCTCTTGGCGTTCTTGACCCGGTCCGAACCCTTGACGATCTCTTCTTCCAGTTCCAGGCCGGTGATGACCCGCGGATCTTGGCCGCAGAGATATTCGTCGGTCTTCAGTTCCTGAGCGCCTATAGCGATGATGGTCGCGCCGTGCTGGATCTCCTGAATCGTGCCGCCCACGTCCACCTTGGTGACAAAGTTGCCGACGTAGCCGGAAACCTCGGTGATCCTGGCGTTGGTGTACACCTTGATGTTCGGGTTGGCGTTCACGCTGTTGATCAGACCGCTCAGGTAAGCCTGGACATCCATGCCCTCGAGCGTGTAGTGGATCTTACGCGCCATGCCGCCCAGCGCCTCGGCCTTCTCCACCAGGCTGACCGCAAAGCCCTGGTTAGCCAGATCCAGCGCGGCGTTCATGCCGGCGATACCGCCGCCGACGACCAGCGCCGCCTTGTTGATGCCGAGGCTGACTGTGGAAAGCGGCTCCAGCAGACGGGCCTTGGCCACCGCCCGGCGGACGATTTCCTTCGCCTTTTTCGTGGCCGTCTCCTTGTCCTTCATGTGGACCCAGGAGCAGTGCTCACGGATGTTGGCCATCTCAAACAGGTAGGGGTTTAAGCCCGCTTCCGCACAGGTCGCCCGGAAGAGCGGCTCGTGCGTCCGGGGGGTGCAGGAGGCAACCACCACACGGTTGAGCTTGTGCGCCTTGATCGCTTCCTTAATGGCCTCCTGGGTGTCCGAGGAACAGCTGTACAGGTTGTCGGTGCAGTACACGACGTTCGGCAGGGTGGCGATGTAGTCGCGCACCGCCGGCACATCAACGACCGCCCCGATGTTGATGCCGCAGTGGCAGACGAAGACGCCGATGCGCGGTTCCTGGCCGCTTACGTCAATCTCGGCGGGCGGTTCCTCTTTCTTGATCAGGCTACCGCGCGCCTCGGCCAGAAGCGTGCCGGCACAGCTGGCCGCCGCGCTGGCCTGCATCACGGTCTGCGGAATGTCCATCGGGCTCTGGAAGGCGCCGCAGACGAACACGCCCGGCCGGGAGGTTTCCACCGGCGCGGCGGTCGAAGTAGCGGCGAAGTTGTAGGTATTGAGCTTAACCCCGATCTTCTCGGCCGTCTCGATAGCGCTCTTGGACGGCTGCAGACCGACGGACAGCACCACCATATCGAATTCTTCGTAACTCACGGTACCGTCCTCGCTGGCGTACCGGATCTTCAGGTCCCCTTCGTTCGCCCCGGGACCAATCTCGAAAATGCGGGAGCAGATAAACCGGATGCCCTGTTCCTTTGCCCGCTCAAAGTAGGTCTCAAAGCCTTTGCCGAAGGTCCGCATATCCATATAGAAGATGGCGGTATCCAGCGGCTGCTCGCTGTGTTCCTTGGCGATGATAGCCTCCTTGATCGCGTAGGTGCAGCAAACCGAGGAACAGTAACTGCGAGCCTTCACATCCCGGGAACCGACGCACTGAATCCAGGCGATCTTCTTGGGTTCCTTGTGGTCGGAAGGCCGGACCAGGTGTCCCTGGAAGGGACCGGACGCGCTGAGGATGCGCTCGAATTCGATACTGGTAACGACGTTTGGATAGGTGCCGTAACCCAGGGACTTGATGGCTGTGGGGTCGAACTCGTCGAAACCGGGCGTCAGGATCACCGCGCCCACGTCCAGGGTGAAGGTCTTTTCCTTATCTTCGAAATTGATGGCGTCCTTGCCGCACGCCTTCTGGCAGAGCATACACACCGGTTTGCCGGTCTGCACGCCCTTGGTCAGGTAAAGACACTTTTCGGGATGGGTAATCGCGTAAGTGTTGGGTACCGCCTGCGCGTACTTGCTGCTGATGATCTTCCGAACGTTGATGCCTTCGTTGAATTCATCGGGCAACTTCACCGGACATTTGGCCGCACAGTCACCGCAACCGACGCATTTGTCGGGATCAACGTACCGGGGTTTCTGGAATACCGTCGCTTTAAACTTGCCCGGTTCGCCCTCCAGACCCACCAGTTGGGCCAGGGTCAAAAGCTCGATGTTGGGATGCCGGTCACATTCCACGAGCTTGGGCGAGAGGATACATATCGAACAGTCGTTAGTGGGGAAGGTCTTGTCCAGCTGGGCCATGGTTCCGCCGATGGCCGTGGAGGCTTCCACCAGGTACACATAATATCCGGCATCGGCCAGATCCAAAGACGCCTGCACACCGGCGATACCACCACCCACCACCATTACCGCTCCAATTTTATCTGGCATACCGTATCACACCCGTCCTCCCTTTTGAACGTCCCGGCAGGTGCCGGGCTGAGAACTTTAGAAACACTCGGCCGCGTTCTCGTTTGTCCGGCGTTTATCCCCCCTTCGTCAAAATGGTCAGCTAGCCAAATTACTAATTTACTAATAAACTAATAAAATAAATTATTGAGGAAATCATGTTCCATCCTGGTATGGCCCAAAGAGACGGGCCCCCATCTTGTCCATGAGTATAACGGGATTACCCTTCACTGTCAATTCACTATTCAGGCAATTTCGCTCACCGCACCAAACCCCTTGAAATCACTGCGTTTTTTGCTTTGTTTCATTAGATTGTCTCTTTCGTTTCATTATATTGTCTCTAATATCGAACAACAAAAAACAAAGATTGGGGGGTCAGCCTATGACTCTTGGTACGTGCTTGTTATCCGGGATTCCGGTATTAGCTTTGAGTCACCGGCGCCGCCGGCTTTTGGTCCATCACCTGGTCCAGGCGGGCCGGGAGATGGGCAAGGACTTCCGTTTCGTACTTTTCGATTTCGCCGCGGTCACTTAGGCTTGTCAACCCCGGGTCGATGGGGATGCGCCCCAGCAGGCGCAGGCCGGTGTCATCGGCCACCTTTTCGGCTTTGGACGGGCCGAAAATCTCCAGCTTTTCGCCGCATTTGGAGCAAAGAACATAGCTCATATTCTCTACCAGGCCCAACAAGGGCACACCGATCTTTTGCGTCATCCGAATGGCCTTACGGACCACCATCACCGCCAACTCCTGAGGCCCGGAAACCATCAGTACCCCACCTACCGGCAGGGACTGCAGCACCGTCAGGGGCGCGTCACCCGTTCCAGGCGGCAGGTCCACCAGGAGATAGTCCAATTCGCCCCAGGCCACTTCGGTCCAAAACTGTTGTATCGCACCGGCCACGATCGGCCCTCGCCAGATTACCGGCTCGTCTTCGCGCTCCAGCAGCAGATTGATCGAGAAAACCTTGATGCCGTATACCGGGCTGGATACCGGCTTAATGGCTTCCACGTCGATATCGGGACGCTCCCGGAGCCCGAAAAGCTTGGGGATACTCGGCCCGGTAAGGTCAGCGTCCAGGATGCCCACTTTATAACCCTGGCGCGCCAACGTCGTGGCCAGCAGTGCGGTGACCGTCGATTTGCCGACGCCTCCCTTGCCGCTCATCACGGCCACGATGTGCTTCACCGCGGTGTGTTCGTTAGGCGCCAGAATCTGAACGGCTTTAGACGGAGTGCCCTGGCCGCAGGTTCGGGCCTCCGGCAAGCTGCAGGAAGCCGCACCCGGGCAGCCCCCGCTGGAAAACGCTTGACAGGTACCACCGTTGTTTTTTTCCGAAGGCATTAGGCATTTCCCCCACTTTCTCCGTGTTATGGATTAATTGTGCGGACCGCTTTCAGCCCACCGCCGCCGGCCGCCCCGCTTTCGGCAATCGCGACGGCCGAATGCGGACGTGATCTCGGTACCGGAACAGCGCGGGCAACGGATGTCCACCGGCTCGCTGGGCCGGCGCTCCCATTCGTGCCGGCACCGGACGCACTGCAGACGGCGCGAGACATACTCGAAATTGCCACCCTCCACCCGGATGGCCTTTCCGTAGACCAACGCCTGGGCCACTTTGTTCCGCGCACTGGTCAAGATGCGCTGGAACGTGGGCCGTGAGATGCCCATCCGCTCGGCACAGCTTTCCTGTTCCAGACCCTCCAAATCCTTGAGGCGCAGAGCCTCGACCTCTTCCACCGTCAGACCAACGTCTTTCAGGCTCCACAGGGGGACACCGGCCGGCTTGAAGTAGGTGCACTGGGGCATAAACTCCACCCGGCGACATTTTGGCGGTCTTCCCATGCACTCTCACCCTTATCACGGAAATTATACGCCTGTATAGAGCATAGGTCAACAAACAAACCGGCTAACAACCACGACCAGGCGTATTTTAAAAGTATGAGATATTTTATTTTTTGCGGAAACTTGCCTGACCACCGCCTGCAAAACCTTTGTAAAAAAGGCGCCCCGGCGATCACCGACGATCATATCACCAAGAAGGTGTGGAAAAGAAAAGGGGTCAGGCATATTTTGTGGATAAGCGCCAGGTTATCCACAAGATCACGTTCTACCGGCCAAACGGCCAGCCCACTTACGGGTAGGGTAAGTGTCCTTCGTGACTGCTCCGGGTGGGCACCGCCATCTGCGAATGCGATGGGGTTTCCTGCCTCTGGTGCCCCGCCTTCTTGAGTAATCCATTCTGGATTCTGAATCCCGGACTCTCCCCCTAAAAAAGCCCCTTAATTCGCCCTTCACTATCGATATCGATATTAAACGCCGCCGGTTCCGACGGTAGACCGGGCATGGTCAGTATGGCCCCCGCCAGTGGATACAAAAAACCCGCTCCCAGTGAGGCACGAATGTCCCGGATCGGGAAAACGTAGCCTGCAGGGACATTACGCCAAGTTGGGTTATGAGAAATAGATAGATGGGTCTTGGCCATGCAGATCGGCAGCCGGCCCCAGCCCAGCGCCTCGAACCGGCCGATTTTCTCTTCTGCCTGGGGATCGTAACTCACGCCGTCCGCGTTGTATACCATCCTCGCCATAATCCCTATCTTTTCCTTAATCGACAGATCATCCGGATACAGCAACCGGAAGCCGGTGCCACACGCACAGGCCTCAACCACCCCGGCGGCAAGGTCAACCGCGCCGGCGCCCCCCTCGGCCCAGGCGTTCATCTGGTGCGCACTCCGCGCCCCAGCCCGCAACGCCTCCCGCAAAATCGTCTCCACCTCGGCGTCGGTATCATCCAGGAAACGGTTAACCGCCACCACCACCGGAACACCGTAATACCTGGCAATTTTAATCATGTGGGCCAGGTTTTGGCAGCCTGCCTCCACAGCCGGTACGTTTTCCCGCCGGATCTCTTCGGGTAGGGGCTTACCGGCCTTAATGCGGCCGACCCCGCCGTGCATCTTTACCGACCGTACCGTGCAGGTAATCACGACACAGTCCGGGCAGAGCCCCGATTGCCGGCACTTGATGTCCATGAATTTCTGCAGCCCCAAATCGGCACCAAACCCGCTCTCGGTCACCACATAATCGGCCAGCTTGAGGGCGATCCGGTCGGCCAGCACCGAAGACTGCCCATGGGCAATGTTGCCGAACGGCCCGGTGTGCACGATGCAGGGCTGACCTTCCAGGGTCTGGACCAGGTTGGGTTTCACCGCTTCCCGCAGGATCGCCGCCATGGCCCCGGCGGCGCGCAGGTCCTCGGCGCTAACGGGTTTTCCCGTACGGTCAAACGCCACAATTATCCGTCCCAGGCGCCGGCGCAGGTCCTGGAAGCCGGAAGTCAAGGCCAGGATGGCCATCACCTCGGAAGCGGCGGTGACTTCGAAGCCGGTTTGCCGGGGATAACCGTTCAGCGGCCCACCCAAACCCACCACTATATTTCGCAGCACCCGGTCGTTCACATCCAGGGTGCGCGGCCAAGTCACGGTATGGGGGTCAATCCCCAGGGGGTTACCGTGGAACAGCGAGGCGTCCACCAACGCGGCCAGCAGGTTATGGGCCTGAGCCACCGCGTGCAGGTCGCCGGTAAAGTGCAGATTTAGATCCTCCATGGGTACAACCTGGGCGTAGCCGCCGCCGGCAGCTCCGCCCTTAATACCAAAGACCGGTGCCATAGACGGCTGTCGCAAAGTGCAGATCGCCCGCTTGCCGATCCGGCCCAGGCCCTGGGTCAAACCGATGGTGGTCAGGGTTTTCCCTTCGCCCAGCGGCGTCGGGGTAACGGCCGTGACGGCGATCAGCTTGCCGTCCGGTCGTTCTTGGAGTCGTTCTAATACATGGAGGCCGATCTTGGCCTTGTAGCGGCCGTAGAGCTCCAGGTCTTCTTCCCGTAAGCCAACGGAAGCCGCAATCTCCGTGATCGGTACGAGCCGGTGTGCCTGCGCAATCTCCAGGTCAGTCCGTAGCCGCATCTAAAAACCCCCAACGTGTCGGTAGGCGCAGAATAATTGCCGCAACAGAATAGGCCAGACTCCCAAAACAGCAAGCACCGCCACACGGGGTTACCCGCCGTGAAGCTGTTCAAGACTTGGGGTCTGACCCACCACGTTACGACTCGTAAATCCAGGTCTCAAGGGCACGGTCCCAGGTCAGCAATTCCGACTCCGCAAAGAAGAGTCCGATCTCCCGGGCGGCACTTTCCGGGGAGTCCGAACCGTGGACAATATTCCGACCGACGTCGACGGCGTAAGTACCGCGAATCGTGCCGGCCAAGGCCTTGGCCGGCTGTGTCGCCCCCAACATGTCCCGGACCGTGGCGATCACGTTCGGCCCCTCCAGGACCATGGCCACTACCGGTCCCGAGGTGATGTACTTGACCAGGTTCTCAAAGAATGGCTTGTCGCGGTGCTCTCTGTAATGCCGCTCGGCCAGGTCCCGGTCGATCTGCAGCATCTTCAGCGCCACCAGTTTTAATCCCCGCCGTTCGAACCGGGAGATGATTTCGCCCGCCAGACCGCGCTGGACACCGTCGGGCTTGACCATCACAAAGGTTCTTTCCAAAACGTTATGCCCCTCCTTGCTGCGCCGCCGCCGGCTTGGTCCTCTTGCCAGCGGCCTCCTTCATCAGAATCTCGAATTCCCGGCCCTCAATAGTCTCTTTTTCAAACAGCGTATTGGCCACCAGGTGTAGACCGTCCATATTCTCCTTGAGGATATTCTCGGCCCGGTGGTAGCATTCGTCGATGATGCGCCGCACTTCCTGATCGATGGCGCTGGCCACCTCCTCGGAGTAGTTGCGGTCGCGGGCCAGATCCCGCCCCAGGAAGGGCGTGTCCTGTTTGCGCCCCAGGGTCAACGGCCCGAGTTCGTCGCTCATACCGTATTCCATGATCATCTTGCGGGCGGTTTCGGTAGCCCGCTCAAGGTCATTCTGCGCACCGGTGCTGATTTCCTTCAGCACCAGGGCCTCGGCCACCCGCCCGCCCAGCAGCATAGTAATCTGATCCAGAAGCTGTGACCGGGTGGCGTAGTAGCGCTCCTCCTTGGGCAAAAGCAGGGTGTAACCACCGGCCCGGCCGCGGGGAATAATGGAAATCTTATGCACCGGGTCGCTGTTCGGCAAAAAGTAGCTCACCAGCGCATGTCCGGCCTCGTGGTAGGAAACCAGCTTCTTCTCGAAATCGCTGATTACCCGCGATTTTTTCGCCGGTCCGGCGATTACCCGTTCGATCGCATTCTCGAGTTCTTCCATGCCGATGCGCTTCTTGTTCGCCCGCGCTGCCAACAGCGCCGCCTCGTTCATTAGGTTCTCCAGGTCGGCCCCGGAAAAACCAGGCGTGCGCCGGGCGATGACATCAAGGTCCACGTCTTCGGCCAGCGGCTTGTTGCGGGCGTGTACCTTGAGGATCTCCTTCCGGCCGTTCACGTCCGGTCGACTGACCACGATCTGCCGGTCAAAACGCCCCGGTCGCAACAGGGCCGGGTCCAGGATGTCCGGACGGTTGGTAGCCGCGATCACGATGATCCCCTCGTGCGGATCGAAACCGTCCATTTCCACCAGCAACTGGTTGAGAGTCTGCTCCCGTTCGTCGTGGCCGCCGCCGAGACCGGCACCCCGCTGGCGCCCCACCGCGTCAATTTCGTCAATGAACACGATGCAGGGTGAATGCTTTTTGGCGTTCTCAAAGAGGTCCCGTACTCGCGACGCACCAACGCCCACAAACATCTCGACGAAGTCCGAACCGCTGATGCTGTAAAAAGGCACGCCGGCCTCGCCGGCCACCGCCCGCGCCAAAAGCGTTTTACCGGTACCGGGCGGCCCGAAAAGTAGCACACCCTTGGGGATCCGGGCACCGATGTCGCGAAACTTGCTGGGATCCTTGAGGAAATCGACCAGTTCCTCCAGTTCCTCCCGGACCTCTTCCACCCCGGCCACATCCGCGAAGGTTACCTGCGGTTTTTCCTGGGTATGGAGCTTGGCCCGGCTCTTGCCGAAAGACATCACCCGGCTGCCGCCGCCCTGACTCTGCTGCATGAGAAAAAGGAACAACCCGACTAAAAGCAAAACCGGCAGGAAAGACAGGAACATGGTGGTCAGCCAGCTGGGACGATCCGGAAGTTCCTGTATATGCTGCACGTTTTTGTCCCGGAGCATATTTATTAATCCCTGGTCGGCCGCCGGGCCCTTGGTTTCGAAACGGGTGCCGTCCCTTAAGGTGCCGGTGATGATGTTCGTTTCCGCGTCGGTCTTGATCACGACCGACGCCACCTGGCCCCGGTTTAGCGCCTCGAAGAACTCACTGTAGTTCATGGACCGCACGTCGTTCGTCCCCGGAGAGCTATATTTGAGGAGGGCAATAACCACCAGGACGATCAAAATGTATATACTGAGATTTTTGAGAATACGGTTCAATAAGTCCCCTCCCTCCGGACTTTTCGCTAGTTGGTCCGTAACAGAGGTATACTATCACATTTTATTTCCGCTTTCAACACAATTCAAACCGGCCGGCGCCGGTCGGTGACACGTGCAGCAACAGTGCCGTGCGGCTCGCCGGACCCAACTTGCAAAAATCGGCGATACGGTACCCGACCACCCAGGCCAACCGCCCCTCGCGGTCAAAAACTAGCGGAATCCGGTCCCGTTCGGTCCGCGGCACTTTACAGTTTATCAGAAACTCCTTCAGTTTCATGCGTCCGCCCGCACCTTGGGGCGCAAAAACGTCACCGGGCCTGCGGTTCCGGACGTAGAGAGGAAAAGAGAGGGCATCTATGTCGAGAACCGCGTAACCGGGACCGAGCTTCAGCAGGGAAATATCCTTTGCGGGCCGGATCTCCGCGGTGATGCTGCGGTTGACCGCGGGCAATTGGGTTCGGCCGGGAATCCGGAGTTCATAACACCACGGCTTGGCTGGGGGCGGCACAGACCTCGGGCCCAGCACCACCCGGCCAGCCTGTTTGGCGGCGGTAAACCCTCCGGGCAGATCCAGCCGCCGGCCTCCAGCCGTTTGCGCGGCCAGGGTCAGCACCCTTTCCACGTGGTCAAAATCCAGCGCCGGTCGCGCGGGAGCCAATTCCGACCAGGCCAAACGGACCACCCGGCGCCCCAGTGCCGGGGCAAGCCGGACCAGGGCGGTCGCGTCCAGGTCAATCCGGCCGTTTATGCGCCGGGCAACCCGCCGGAAGGCTTTGGCCGCCAATTCGTCCAGACAGGCATTGTCCGCGCGGCAAATCTCCCCCAGGCGTAGCAGGTTTGTGACCAGATTTGGATTGTATTCGGCTTCCAGCAGAGGCATGAGGCGGTGCCGTAACCGGTTTCTGGTGTAAACCGGATCCAGATTGGAGGCATCGTACCGGGGATTGAGCCCCCGTTCCCGGCAGTAGAACTCGATGTCCCGGCGTCGCAGCGGCAACAGCGGTCGGATGAAAGGTGGCCGCAAGGGAGGCATACCCGCCAGTCCCGCCGGTCCGGCACCCCGGAGGAAGCGGTGGAGAATGGTCTCGGCCTGGTCGTCGGCCTGATGTCCCAGCGCCACCCGTGCCGCTCCGGTTTCCCGCGCCGCCCGGATGAAAAAACGGTAACGGATCTCCCGGGCTGCCAGCTGGGTGGAGAGGCGGTGGCGCTGCCGGTAGGCGGCCACATCAAACTCTTCCAGGATACAGGGCAGTCCGTATCTTTGGGCCAGTTCCCGGACGTAACGGGCATCGTTGTCGGCCTCTTCCCCCCGCAGGCGGTGGTTCAGGTGGGCAACCGTTAGCGAAATATCCAGGGTTTGGCGTAGACGGTAAAGCACATCGAGCAGGGCCACAGAATCCGGTCCGCCCGAAACGGCCACCAGCACCCGCATGCCGGGGGAAACCAACCGGTGCTGGCGCACGAAACCCTCAACCCTGGCTTTTAAATCCACCGTCTTAGTCACTTAGTCACCCACGTCCGAAAAAGCAAACTTCTTTCGTAAGATTTCCACGTGGGTGTCGTTTTCCCTGCCTCAGGAAGGCACATCCTCAATGCGGCCCACCAGTACGGTCATGTCGTCGGGCACGCTGCCTCCGGCCGCCCGGCGGGCCTGCTGCAGCACCATGTCCGCGGTCTGTTGCGGATTAGTGCGGGGCAAGTCACGCAAAAGTTCACCCAGCCAGGTCTCCTTCTCCAGCGGACCCCGGTAAGCGTCGAGCACCCCGTCGCTCACCAACACTAGTAGATCACCCGCCGCCAGTTTCCGTACCACCACCGAGTATTCGATCTCCCGGACGATGCCCACGGGCAGGGACTCACCCTCGACCAGGCTTACGGTGCCGGCCCCCACGATGAAACTGGGCGCCGCCCCGATCTTGACGAACTCGGTCTGGCCGGTGTAAAGATCGACCACCGCCAAGTCCACGGTGGCAAAGCTTTCGTCGGGTGCCCGCAAGAGCAGGATGGCATTCACCGTTTTCACCGCGATGTCTTTGCCGAAACCGGCCCTGAACATGTGTTCCAGTAGCGAAACGGTGGTACTGGATTCCAGGGCAGCCTGACGGCCCACGCCCATACCGTCGCTTAACAGGAGGGCGAACTTTCCGTCCGCCAACTCCAGATAGGAGGCGGTATCCCCGGAAACGGTGCTACCACCCTTCCCCACCTGGGCCATACCCACCGCTACCCGGAAGCGCAGCGCCGGACGCAGCCGGAAGGTGCATTCGGGGCCGTCTTCCTCCCGGGTACAACTGGTATCCACCACCGCAAAGGGCTGTCCGACCACCCGGGAAACTACCGGCGCCACCACATAGTAACAAGCCATCTCGCCCCGGCAAGACGACCGGGTGACGGTGATCTCCAGCCGGTCGTCGTCCCGGTGACGGGCGTCGAGCCGCAGCACCGGCACATCCAATTCCCGGAACTGCCGCCGCAGCAGCGCATGGACTTGGTCGGCCCGCTCGACACTGTGGCATAACTCGGCGGACAGGTTGTGCATGATCCGGGACAGGCCGCGCAGGTTCTCCGAGACCACTTCCCGGCTTTCCGCTAACCGGCGATACCAGTACTGATTCACCCGGTAGGTCTCGTACAAGCAAGTGAGGGCCACGGCCATCTCTTTCAGCCGCAGGCACTTGCGGCGGACATCCGCCGGGAAGTCTTCGGGGCCAACCCGTCCGGCGGCCTCGAGCCGGGCAAGCGTTTCCATAAACGCGCGGTCGGCCTGTGCGGGATCGCGTTCCCAACAGCCACGGTACAGGTTGCAATCCTGACAGATGCGCACCTTGATCTCGTGCAACAATTCCCTAAGCGGCTTTTCGCCGCCCGACTCCAATCCGGCGGGAGATGCCGTGGCGAAGGTGCGGGCCAGCTCGGAAAACATGCGTGCCCAACTGCGCACGCGGCTTTTCACCAGTTCCTGCACCCGCTCCTCCCGGACACCCGAACCCAGCACACCGGCAGGGGCCAGGGACTGCAGACTTTCCAGCCACTTTGGCGGCATTAGGGCGAAGAGAACCGCGGCTGCCCCGGCTTCGGCCAAAACCCGCGCCAGTTCCTGGTATTCCCCGACGTAAACGGCAAGGGTGATGTTGCCCAAGATGAAGCCGGCCGCCACCCCCGGTTTGCCGAAACGGCGAAAAATTCCGCCCAGAAATCCGGCAAACGCATACACTCCCACGACCGCCGGCGCCACCGTATAGGCGATACCCGGAATAATTCCTACCACCGCGCCCCCGGCCGCGCCACGCCCGGCCCCTCCCAAAAAAGCGGCCAGCAGGATAACAAACTTGCTAACCAGCCCGTGCAGGGTCAGCAGTCCGTATCCCAGGTTGCCGGTGCCGGCCAACGCCGCGGCCAGCAGGACCAATACACAGCCGAACTCCTCCGCCGCCACCGGACGGGTACGCGGCGACAGTGCCGCTAAAAACACGTAGGCGAATACTCCCGCCAGCAGACTCTCGAAAAAAAAGGCCACGAAATCGTAAAGTACCGCCCCGGAAAAGGCGAGATAGGTACCCTTGATTACAATCGTCGCCGTAGCGGCCAAAACGGCCACCGCCAATTGGGGCCGTTGGAAATCGGAAGGAATGGTGCGCATACCGAGCCCCACCGCCAGGAGCACCAGAAAAACCGGGCCAATTCCCGCCGTGTCCAACACCGTGGCCTGCCCGGCCAGGCCGGCCCCGGTCACGAGCCAGCCGCGGACACCGTATAGATAAACGGCCACGGCCGCAAAGGCAATCACAAAAGGACTGAGTTCCCCCAGCAACACCGCCCGTCCCAGAAAAAAGGCCAAAATGATAAGCCCCAGCATCTGCCAGTGCGGCAACTCCAGGGCCCTCACCAAACCCGCGCGACCGACCGGGCGCCGCGGCCTGCGGCGGGGTAGGTCTACACCGGCCCATTCCCGGTCCTTGTACGGTGCCCTGTAAGCCTTCGAATACTGGACCACCACACCAACTCCCAGAACATGGAATTTAGGTTAATTGTAATACACCTTCCGGGAGATCCATGTCAGATTTGGTGGTGGTCTGGGCTTTTTGTTTCGACACCGGCACGGCCGTAAAGGGCCAGTCCGTGAAGAATGTCGGCTTCGCTAACGGTTATTTCCGGCACCGCCAGGACCCGCATGACGGTGGCCACGATGCGCGCCCCGGCCGGGATGATGTCCGCCCGTTCCGGTTGCAGTCCCGGCAGGCGTTTGCGCTCCTCAATGGTGGATGTTTCCAGCACCTCCGCCAGGCGCGCGACCTCCTCCAGGCGCAGGCGGTACCCATGCACCCGGTCCGGGTCGTAGATCACCAGCCGCTGATGCAGGGCCGCCAGGGTAGTCACCGTACCGCCCACCCCCACCAGCCGCCTTTCCTTTGGTCGTTCGGCCAACTCCGCGGCCACCGGGGCTACCAGGGCGGCCATTTCGGCGTCGGAGTAGCGCTGCTCGGTCATCCGTACGGCACCCAGCAGCAGGCTCCGGCATACCGGGCTACCATCAGCCAACCAAACAAACTCGGTGCTGCCGCCGCCCACGTCCACCACGACGGTCTCCTCTGGCAACGTATCCAGGCCGGCTAGCACGCCCAGATAAGTGTACCAGGCCTCCTCCGGTCCGGAAAGCACCCTGACTTCCCAACCGGCCTTCTCCCGCACCAGGTCCAGGAAATTAGCGCGGTTGGTGGCCTCCCGGACCGCGGCGGTGGCGACCACCAGCGGTTTGTCCACCCCGTACGCCTTGAGAATCGTCCGGTAGGTCACCAGGCAGTCGACCGTGCGGGCCATGGCCCGCGCCAGCAAGACGCCACCCGCCAGATTCTCGCCCAGGCGGGTGGTTACCACCTCCGTTTTCAGCACCTCCAGCCGCGGCCCGGGATGCACCCGCCCGACCAACAACCGCGTCGAATTGGTACCGATATCAATTACCCCGACCGTCGCCTCCGCCCCCTTTCTTCCGTTGTGTTGCATGCCGATTATACCATTGACGGTGGCACCGTTTTCCGGTATACATAAGCATGTGTTCGCAAATACCAACCAATGCCCGAGGAGGACTACTGGTGAAAAAACTGCGCTTGGGATTACCGAAGGGAAGCCTGCAAGAAAAAACCTTTCTTTTGTTTAGAAAGGCAGGCTATCACCTGCACGTCAATGCGCGGTCCTATTACCCCACGGTAAACGACCCTGAACTGGAGATCCTGCTCATGCGGGCCCAGGAAATCCCCCGCTACGTACACGAGGGCGTGTTGGACGCGGGCTTGAGCGGCTTGGACTGGATTCTCGAAAACGAGGCCGATGTGGTCGAGGTCACCGACCTGGTTTACAGCAAGCGGTCGGCACGGCCGGTGCGCCTGGTGCTGGCCGTAGCCAACGACAGTGACATCCGGGAGGTACGGGACCTGCAGGGCAAGCGGATCGCCACCGAACTGGTCAACGTTACCCGCCGGTACTTGGCCGCGCAAGGCGTTCAGGCCACCGTGGAGTATTCCTACGGCGCCACCGAGGTAAAGGTACCCAACCTGGTCGACGCCATCGCCGATTTGACCGAAACGGGCAGTTCGCTACGCGCGAACAACCTGCGGGCTATCGCCACCATATTGGAGTCGACCACGAAGCTGCACGCCAACCGGACGGCCTGGAAGGACCCCTGGAAGCGGGAGAAACTGCAGAACCTGGCCGTGCTGTTGACCGGTGCCCTTCGGGCCGAAGGCATGGTGGGGCTCAAAATGAACGTACCGGGGGAACGGATCGCCGAAGTCTTGCAGGTACTCCCGGCGATGAAACAACCCACCGTGTCCCAACTTTTCAATAGTGACTGGGTGGCCATCGAGACCATCCTGGACGAACAGCAGGCGCGGGATCTGATTCCGAATCTCAAACGCGCCGGCGCCCAAGACATCATCGAGTACCCGCTGAATAAGGTCATCCCCTGACTCCCAGCAGGCACACCCCTTTCCCCCCTGTCCTTACGACGGCAGAACCTCCGGTTGCCCCCGGAGGTTTTCTTCCATATCCGAATTCTGGATTGCGATATTGTAGTCAACTTGTAGTCAACGCCCGTTCCCCGCGCTTTACCGTTTTCGAAACCTTCCGGTCAGCCTGGGAAGAAAATGATAGCGGAGATCTAGCCAGGCCAGCGCCAGTACGCCCAAGGTGAAACCCAGGGTCCGGCGTACCCTGATCTTCAGGGTAGGTGTATAGGCCTTAGGTTCCCTAATGGTCATCAAGCGCATGCCCCCTCTCCGATTAACCCATTCGCCCCCGGAGCAAAAGATCCTCTTTGGGACAGCTAATCTTGGATATTTCGTTCTATCGGCGCGTAACCGTCTTGTTCCGGCAACACGGGAACGATCCGCGTCTCGCCGGGCCGGATCAAGCCGAGGCGGTCCCGAGCCGTCTCCTCGATATAACTTTCAGACTCAAGGGCGGCCAAACGTTCCCAAAGGCGCGCGTTATGCTGACGCAATTCCATAACCTGCGCTTCCATTTCTACTATTGATTCTTGCATGGCCCAGAGTTTATGCAGTTGAAATCCCAGCGACACGGCAAAGTAGACCAACAGAATGATCATCAACAGAATAAGGAATCTACTGTTGAGCGGGTTAAACCTCCGTTTCTTCGGCACCGCCGTCTGCATGCGCTTCATCCTCCTCAGCGCCGAAAATACCCAGGGGGTCGCCTCCAAGAACAAGCACCACCTGATACCCCTTGGTGCGGGCACGGTTGAACAGGGTGGCTACGGTACTGGGACTCAAGCCCAGCCTTCGCGCCACCTGGCCGTTTGTATACCCTAATTCCTTGAGGGCCACCACCTGCCGCTCACGAAAGCTGAGACGTTCGGCCCCCCGAATCTCTATTTGCATCCCGTTGTCCCCGGCTTTATCCACAAGTTGTGTACAATATTAGTACAAACTAAGCATGCTTTTTCGCCGGCCGCAAAAATTTTCCTGCCGGAGGGCAGAAAAAAACTGAGCGAAAGTCGGATAACTGTTACAATGGTGAGGAGAAGGCGGGCAATAAAATAAAAATAAAGGAGGAGCTTTAGGTCATGCACGGCGAAAACAACCGAGAGAAACAGGAACCGAAAGTGATCGTGGAACGCGTTCCGGAGAGACACTCCACCCGTTACTTCGTTTATTCGGCCACCGTCGCCCGGCCGAGGTCCGGTTTATGGTTAATACTATGGCTGGTTGCCGGCATGGCGGCTTTGTGCCTGGTCGTAACCGTTGGCATTCTGGTACTGCTGGCGGCCGTAGGCACCGGACTTTTGTACGCGGCCTGGCGCTGGTTGGCGGGCCGCAAGTAGCAAACCACAAGTAAGGTTGGATAAGGAGGTCCCATTGTGTGGCAGTTGGTTATATTCCTGGCTTTCGCCAGCGCGCTGCTCTACCTGGCCGCCGACAGGCAGGAGTCGGCACTGCTCGTGTGGCTGGTTGCGGGTCTGTTCGGGCTGCTGGTAGCCATCCTGGCACCCCGCAGAAAGATGTTGTTGAGCCTGGTACCTCCCCTGGGCGGTTTCATAATCAGTTGGTACCTGGCTTACCGTGAAGGGGTTACCGACCTTACGGTGATAGTGAACATTTGGGTGCCCATCGCGCTGTCCGCCCTGGTGGGCGCGGTGTTTGGAACCCGCCTGAAGCTTTTAGAGTCGCCACGCCCGCTCCGGCCAAAACCACACTCCACTACCAAGCGGCCAAAACGAAACTGACGATTTTCCTGACTTTTTTATACGATACGGGTATTTATGATTTACTCGGAGGGTTTGGTCGCACGCCCCAATTTGGACCGCAATCCTGAGAGCACGCGTAAAACCAAGCCGAAAGGCTTGGTTACCATTCTCCAAGCGAATTCAAGCGGCCTGACCAGAAACCGGGCAACACGTCCGCCAAGGACAAAGCCGTGTCTCCAGAACACCAGGCCGCGCCGGGACATGGTCCGGTAGTAAACCAGGGCACCCAGCCCCAAACCCACCAGAATGTACCAGCGCACCTCACCCCAGTTGACCAGGAGCAAAAGACCAAACACCACCAGGGTTAAGGCGCACCAGATGAGGAGATCGCCGAGACCGGTTACCAGCCGGCCGAGCTTCCGGTTGACCCCAACCGCCCGGTAGCAGTCAAAAAGGAATCCGGCCCCGAGCCCGATGGCCAAGGAAACCGCAAAAACCACTAATTGTGCCTCAAGGGACAAGATGGTGTACCCCTTTGCCCGGCGCAAAGCCAGGTCCTACTTCAGGATTCGGCCCAAAATGTTACGCCCCCGGCGGGACTTCCTGGTCCCGGTTTCCTGGTACTGAATTCCGTTAATGAAACCGTTTACCTGCAAGCCCCCGGTTTGCAGGTCAAGTTGGGTGATGTTCAGCCCATCCCCCACCAGGACGATGACGCCCATGTTCGTGTCGATGACAATCTCCTCTTCGGTGTAACTCTCCACGTGTTGGACGCCGTCCACCCTGATCTCCTTACGCTGCACCACTTCGAGCCGGTGCTTGGTTTCCTGGTTCACTTTCTGATCCCCCTCCGGCGATCATATACCACGCAAGAACCAACGGCCCCCAGAGTAATCCCTGCCGAGCAACCGTCGTTTCGCCTTGATTAATTAATTAAATGGATATGTCTTCTCTCCGGCATGGTATGCAATATATGCAATAAAAAAAGGAGCGATTCTGCTCCGGAAAAGAAAAAGGCCGCCACCTCCCCCTCTACCCTCCGCTTCTGGTTTCCTTCTTCCGCAGACGGTAGAGACTGGTAGCCAGCCTTGCTGGTATATTCTCGGTCAGCGCCAGAACTTCAAATTCCAAAGTCCTGGAACCCAAATTAACAGTCACTAAGTCACCCGGCTTGAGCATGGTGCCCGCCTTGGCCGGGCGTCCGTTGACGGCAACCAGCCCGCGGTCGCAGGCCTCTTTGGCCAGGCTGCGTCGCTTGATGATCCGCGATACCTTCAGGAATTTGTCCAGACGCACTTGTGCTTAACTGTTACTCACCGACTCCCGCAGGGCTTTACCCGCCTTGAAAACCGGCACCTTGGTGGCGGCGATCTCGATTTCCTGGCCGGTCTGCGGGTTTCTTCCCTTACGGGCCGCTCTTACCCGGGTTTCAAAGGTCCCAAACCCGACCAACTGCACCTTGTCACCCTGCGCCAGGGCTTCACCGATAGTGTCCAGTACGGCACTAAGCGCTTTTTCGGCATCCTTTTTGGTCAAGTTCGCCTTTTCGGCAACGCTCGAAATGAGTTCGGCTTTATTCACCACGACACCCTCCTATAAATGGTATTAGGATTCTGGTCTTTTACTATTCTTTAGCTCTGCTGGATTTCCTGCCCGCAAGGAAAGATTTCCTACGAATTTTCCAGTTTTTTTGCCGCTTCCCACCATTCATCCATTTCGGCCAGCGACACCTTGTCCGACCGGGAAAGCCTATATTTTTCTTCCACCAGCGCAAATCGGCGGGTAAACTTGTCCACCGTCAAGCGCAAGGCCTCTTCGGCGTCAACCCCCAGAAGCCTGGCCACGTTCACCGCCGCGAACAACAGGTCGCCCAATTCTTCGCGTACGCGCTCCGGGTTATCCTGATCCAGCACTTCCCGTAACTCGGCCAACTCCTCCTCCAGCTTGGCCCACGCACCCCGGAAGTCGGGCCAATCGAAACCGATGCGGGCCGCCTTGCCCTGCACCCGATCCGCCCGCAAAAGCGATGGCAGGCTTCTGGGAATACCCGCCAGGCATGACTTTCCGGAGCCTTCCTTTTCCTTCAATTTCAACCTTTCCCAGTTGGTCAACACCTCGTCCGCATCCCGGACCTCCGTGTGCCCAAAAACATGGGGGTGCCGGAAAACCATCTTGTCGCAAACGGTACGGACTACATCTCCAATGTCAAAATGTCCGTGCTCCTTGGCTATCTGTGCGTGAAACACGATTTGCAGTAATAAGTCTCCCAATTCTTCACAGAGACTATGCATGTCCTGCTGTTCGATGGCGTCGAGCACCTCGTACGTTTCCTCAATCAGGTAACGCCCGATGGACTGGTGGGTTTGCGCACGGTCCCAAGGGCAACCGTTAGCACCGCGAAGCACAGCCATTATCCCCACCAGGCGCGCCAAACTGGCGTTTTGCGCGTCCCCGCTGGCGGGCGGTACATACACCGAGGTTAAGTGATCCAGCCAGTCCAGACGGTCCAAAGCATAAAGCGGAACCTCCTCGATCTTTTCCAGGTCCGGGACACCAGCCGCCCGGACGACCCAGACCGGGTGCGCATCGGGATAGTAAGCCATCAGCCGGATCTTCAACTCCCCGGCTACCATCCGGTTGTGAACCTGCGTCAGCACCACGCCTGCCGCAGTCACCGGCACGATACGATCGGGCTCCAGGGCGTCGGCGACCAGGACTCCCTCGGTCGGGTCCAGGTTCAGCGCCGCAAACAGAGCATCTAAAAAGCTCATGGCGGGCAGCACCCGGACCGCAAGGCCCACTTCCCGGGCCCGGGCCAGAATCATCCGGCTGGCCTCTTCGGCCACCAGCGGATGCCCCGGTACCAGGTAGGCCACCACGGCGTGACCGGCCTCCCGGATCACGGTGTCTGTAATCCGCCGGTACACCTCTTCAAAGGTCTCCTGCTCCTCATAATACCGGTCGAAAGATTCAAACCGGATCCCCTGGCTGGAAAGCCAGGGGATCACCGGGTGCCGGGCGGTACGCACATAGACCCGATCCACCCGGCCCAACTCCCGCACCAACCCGGCCGGCACCGCCTCCACCGCCCCCGGGCCGAGCCCGGCGATTAACACTCTGCTTCCCATAAAAAAACCCCCGACATAAAAAAAATGGCCTTTCGGCCATTATTGTTCCATTTGCTTGGCCAGAAATCCTGCTGCCGTTTCCGACAGCTTCAATTCTAACTGGCCCATTTTGGCTCCAGGCTCCTTGGAAATCAACATCACCGCCCCGATCGGATCGCCTTCCGACACAATAGGTGCAATCACCTCCGCAGTATACTTGCACTCCCCGTTTTCGCCGGCAAGGCACTCCTTGCAAAGCGGCTCATCCCCGGGTGCGTTGATGATGACCGGCCGGCGCTCCTCCATCACCTTTTCCACGGCCGGGCCAACCGGTTTATTGAGAAACTCCTTCTTGGGGGCGCCCGAAACAGCGATGATCGTGTCACGGTCAGCGATACAGGCGATATGGCCGGTGGCTTCGTAGAGAGAATCGGCATACTCCTTGGCAAAATCACCGAGCTCCCCGATGGGAGAGTATTTTTTCAGGATCACTTCTCCGTCGCGGTCCACAAAAATTTCGAGAGGATCACCTTCGCGGATGCGCAAAGTCCGTCTGATTTCCTTGGGGATAACCACCCTTCCTAAGTCATCGATGCGGCGTACTATGCCGGTTGCCTTCATTGGACTCCGTCCCTCCTTTTTTACAAGGGTTAACCATCCTCGCTGCAAATAGTATACATCGCCCCACAGGCATTTATTCATATTTTTCCAAGGAATTGTCCGCCCCTAATGACGGCGGTGGCCTTCAGAAATCTGCCCTTCCGGGACTTGACTAATATTGGCAAGAAATGATTCTAGATCGCGGATCATGCCGGAATCGTTTTCGACCTGGTCAAAGCGCAGCCAAATCTCAAAACCGGACTCCCCCTCTTTAAAACGGACCCGCCCCGGGTAGCGGGCAAGAACGGTCGCCAGTCTCCCCCCGTCCAGGCAGTGGTTTTCGCCCAGCACCAAGCGGCACCAGCGGCCCTGCGTGTTGATGCTTTTAATGCGCAAGCCCCTGGCATAAGCTCGCACTCTCGCGACCGCCAACAACATTTCCACCGGTGCCGGGGGCGCACCGAACCGGTCCCGCAGTTCGTCGGCCACTTCGTCAACCGCACGCACGTCGGTCACACGCGCCAGGAGATGGTACAGCCGCACCTTCTCTTCAGGATCGGAGACGTAAGTGTCCGGCAAGAAGGCGGTGACGGGCAGCTCCACCACCGTGTCAAACTCCTCCACCGGAGCCTCACCCTTTAGTTCGCGCACACTTTCCGCCAACAGGCGGCAGTACATGTCAAAGCCGACCACGGAAATGTTGCCGTGCTGTTCAGTGCCCAACAGATTCCCCGCCCCCCGAATTTCCAGGTCCCGTTTGGCGAGCCGGAACCCGGAGCCAAAATCGGTGAAATCCCGAATCGCCCGCAGGCGCTTTTCGGCCGCTTCCCCCATTTGCCGGTCCCGGCGGAAAGTAAAATAGGCATAGGCCAGACGGTTGGACCGTCCCACCCGCCCGCGCAACTGATACAGTTGGGCCAAACCCAACTGGTCGGCGTCCTTCACGATCAAGGTGTTCACGTTCGGAATATCCAGACCGGTTTCGATGATGGTGGTGCACACCAGCATATCGTACTCCCCGGCCACAAAGTCCAACATCACCTGCTCCAGGTGCTCCTCGCGCATCTGACCGTGCGCCACGGCGATCCGCGCCTCCGGCACCAACGCCCGCAATTCGCAGGCCAGCCGATCCAGTTCCAACACCCGGTTATGTACGAAGTATATCTGGCCGCCCCGGGCCAACTCCCGGGTCACCGCCTCCCGGATCAGCACCGGATCCTCCTCCAGCACGAAAGTCTGCACCGGGTAACGGTCCTGAGGCGGTGTTTCAAGGAGACTGGTGTCCCGAATACCGACCAGAGACATATACAAGGTCCGGGGGATCGGCGTCGCGGTCAGGGTGAGCACATCAACCTCGGGGTATTTCAGCTTCAATTTTTCCTTGTGCATGACACCGAAACGCTGCTCCTCATCCACCACGATCAGTCCCAGGTTGGCGAAGCTTACGTCATCCTGCACCAGCCGGTGGGTGCCGATCACGACATCCACCTTACCAAGCGCCAGGTCGGCCAGGACCTGTTTGATTTCCCGGGAGGAACGGAAGCGGCTGAGCATTTCGATTACCACCGGGTAACCGTCGAACCGCTCCCGAAAGGTCTGCAGGTGCTGTTGAGCCAGGACGGTGGTCGGCACCAGTACAGCCACCTGTTTGCCCTCGGTCACCGCTTTGAAGGTGGCGCGCAACGCCACCTCGGTCTTACCGTAACCAACGTCGCCGCAAAGCAACCGGTCCATGGGCCGCGCCCGCTGCATGTCCTTTTTTACCTGGGCGATGGCCTTGAGCTGGTCCGGGGTTTCCTCGTACGGAAAGGCCGCTTCAAATTCCTTCTGCCAGGGTGTGTCTTCGCCAAACCGGTAGCCGGGCCGAGACTGACGGGCGGCGTACAGCTCGATCAGTTCCTCGGCCATCTCCCGCACCGCCGCACGCACCCGCTTCTTGGTCCGCGCCCAGTCGCTGCCGCCAAGGCGGGAAAGGCGCGGCGTCTCACCTTCGGCCCCGATGTACTTCTGCACCAGGCCCAGTTGGTCGGTGGGCACGTACAGCTTATCGTCACCGGCGTAGTTGATCAGTAGGTATTCCCTTTTAACGCCGGCAATCTCCAGCAACACGATCCCTTGGTAGCGTCCGATTCCGTGGTTGGCGTGCACCACATAGTCACCGGGATTTAGGTCCAGTTCCTCCGGGGCACGTCGTGGGGAAGGCCGGGTTTTCCGCCGGTCGTGCAGCTGCTTGCCGTAAATCTCCCGTTCGGTCAGGATCACCAGGCCGGTCTCCGGGATTTCGAAACCTTCGTGCAGCCGCCCGGCGCCCACGGCCACCTGACCGGGGAGCATCTTGCGCAAGTCTGCACTCCTAAAGGCGGGTAATCCGTCCTGCCGCAGAATGCTTAAAAGCCGCCGGGCCCGGTCCTCGGTTCCCACCAGTAGGGCTACCGCCTGTTTTGCCGCTGTACGCCGCCGCACCTCCGCCAGTACGGCCTCGGATCGCCCAAGCGTAACGGGCAACTCCCGCACCCCAAAAACGACCTCCCGCTCCGGTTTGGGGAAACGGCCGATCCGTCCGAACAAGGACACGTAAACGACCGGGAAACGACGCATCTCCCGAAAAAGCCGCTCGTGGTCCAGGTACAACCGGTACTGGCCGGGCAGGATCCGTCCTTGTTCCAAAAGCGCAGCAAACCCTTGGGTACGTTGGTGATCGGTACTCGCCGCCACCTCGGCGATCCGGTCCGGCTCCGACAACAAGAGGATCGTTCGGGGGTCCAGGTAATCCATCAGCGTTGCCGGTTGTGGATAAAAATAAGGGAGTAAATCTTCGACGCCCGGGAATCCGCTGCGAGTTTCGACCAGTCCAAGCACTCCATCCAGGCGCTCTTGGAGACGCCGGGCGGCCTCGGTGTCGCCGCGCCGTTTCAACCGGGCCAACTGCAGGCCGTATTCGTGCCGCAGAGCGGCCGCGCCCGCGGCCCACAAGTGTTCCTGAACCACGAGCTCCCCGGCCGGGACCACAACCACCCGGCCGGTCTCGGCGCGAGAACGCTGGGTTTCCGGGTCAAACCAGCGCATACTGGTGATTTCATCCCCAAAAAACTCTATCCGCACCGGCGCCTCGGCCGTGTACACAAAAACGTCCAAAATGCCGCCCCGGGCGGCGAATTGCCCCACGGCATCCACCCGGCCTACCGGTTCATAGCCGGCGGCCAAAAGCCGGCGGCGCAGATTCTCCGGAACCCAACTATCGCCGGTGCTAAGCGAAAACATGGCCTCCCGGACAACATCGGGCGGAGTTAGGTGCCGGGCCAGGGCCTCCACCGGGGCCACCACCACCGGATTGTGCCCACAAAGCAGCGCTTCCAGTACCTGCACCCGCCGCGCCCCGATATGTTTACTGTAAGCCAACACCCGTCCAGGTAATATTTCCCAGGCTGGAAACAAAAATACCCCCCGCTCGGGAAGCAAGGTGGCCAGGTTCTCGGCGAAAACCACCGCTTCCCGCTCTCCCGGGGTGACGACCAACACCGGGCGGTCATCGCGGCCGAGGGCCGCGCACACCAGCGCCTGGTGTCCCCCGCCGACCCCGTGCACGTGCTGACGGTCGTACCGCTTTAGCCCGCAAACCAATGCTTTTAAGGCGGGGGCCTCAAGTAGCAACTCCGTTAGACCGCGCATTCTTCACCCCATATTTTACGCTCGCTTTTGAATGCTCACCTTTTTGACCTCAATAACCCCTCCTCAGTCCCTAAACGCCATATCGGCTCTTGCCGGTTAGCTTTTTTGATTAGTCTACCCTTATTCCTTAACGGTTTGCGGTTGCCATGCGTTGAACCGGTTCATTGCCCGCTCTAAACCATCCCGGCAGACCGCGACCGCCGCCGCCGCCGCAGTTTCCAGGATTTGGGGCAGCACCGCTTCTTCCGCCGCCGCAAAGTGGCCCAAGACGTGGTCCACCGCTTCGCCGGTCTTTCCTATGCCTACGCGCAGCCGCGGAAAATCAGAACGGCCGAGGGACGCGATAACGGACGCCAAGCCCCGGTGCCCGCCCGACCCTCCCTTCGGCCGCAGCCTGATTCGGCCGAAAGGCAGGTCGAGGTCATCACAGACCACCAAGAGATCGGCGGGTGCCACCCGGTAATAGGCGGTTAAGCTGGAAACGGCCAGGCCGCTTAAGTTCATGTAAGTCTGGGGTTTGGCCAGGACCACCTTGACCTCATCCAAAGCGCCCTCGCCAACCAGTGAGAAACAATGCTTGCGGGTAACCGGAGCGCCCACGGCAGGGACCAGCCGGTCGATCACCATAAAACCGACGTTGTGCCGGGTAAGCCGGTACTTTTCTCCCGGATTACCCAAACCGACCACCAGCTTCATGGCCTCATTCGGCTTCGGCCCCAGGTACCGTCTCGACGGTCTCTGGTTCTGCCTCTTCGGTTTCGCGCTCCGGCGCCGTGATGGTAACCACCACCACATCCCCGTCCGTCGTAAACTTCACGCCCCCGGGCGGGGTCAGGTCGGCCACGTGGATACTGTCTCCGATGTCAAGTCCCGAAACGTCCACCTCGATGGCTTCCGGAATGTTCCGGGGCAGACAGCTCACTTCGATTTCCCGGAGCAGATGTTCCACAAGGCCTCCAGCCTTGACTCCGGGTGCCTCTCCCACCAGCCGCACGGCCACATTGGTGATCAGTTCCTCGTTCAAGGAAATCTGATGAAAGTCAACGTGTAGCAACTCGTTCTTGAATGGATGGTACTGCACTTCCTTGATGATGGTGTCCCATTTCGCGGTTTTACCGTTCCCGGGATCAATCTCCAGCGCCACCAAAGTATTACGCCCTCCTCTACCGAGAACGGCCTCCACCGCGCGGATTTGTACCGCAATGGGCAGGCTGCCTATCTCTTTCCCGTACACTACAGCCGGAACATATCCCTGATTCTTCAGCCGGTTGCGGTAGCCCCGCCCCCGACCGGTCCTGGTCCGGGCGGTTAAATTAACAACATGCACGTGCTGTTCCCTCCTTGCAAAAAATTATGCCCTTTACCTCATCTTATCAAACTTTAGAAAAACAGGTTGTGCCATTAATGTTAAAACATGCAAAAACAATAAAGGCCGGGCGTTCCCCGGCCTGTAGGCTAGCGCGCCTAATCGAAAAGTTTACTCACCGATAGGTCTTCGTGTACGCGGATGATGGTTTCCCCCAAGAGCGGCGCCACAGAGAGTACCTTGATCTTCGGTAACAACCTTTCGGGCGGAATGGGGATGGTATTGGTAACGATAACCTCTTCCACCACCGAATTCTTCAGCCGGTCGATGGCTGGACCGGAAAGGATGGGGTGGGTACAGCAAACGTAGACGGCCTTGGCCCCAAAATCCACCAACGCCTGGCTGCCTTCGGTGATCGTGCCCGCGGTATCGATGATGTCGTCCAAGATGACCGCCGTTTTCCCCTGCACCGGGCCGATTACGTGGATGATTTCGGCCACGTTGGGTTCGGGGCGGCGTTTGTCAATCACCGCCAGCGGCGCGCCAATGCGCTCGGCCAGTTCCCTGGCCCGGACCACCCCGCCCACGTCCGGAGATACCACCACCACGTCCTCCAATTGACGACGCATCAGATACTCGGCCAAAATCGGTCCGGCAGGCAGGTGATCCACCGGGATGTCAAAAAAACCCTGGATCTGTCCGGCGTGAAGGTCCATGGTGATCACCCGCTGCACCCCGCTGGCCATCAACAGATTCGCCACCAGCTTGGCGGTGATCGGCTCCCGCGCCCGGGTCTTCCGGTCCTGCCGCGCGTAGCCGAAATAAGGCATCACCGCGGTGATACGGCGGGCGGAGGCACGCTTCAGGGCGTCGATCATGATCAAAAGTTCCATCAGGTTCTCGTTTATCGGGTGCCCGGTAGGCTGGATGACAAAGACGTCCGCCCCCCGGACGTTTTCCTCAATACGCACCCTGATCTCCCCGTCGGAAAACCGGGAAACCTTTGCGGCTCCCAGGGGCACCCCCAGGTACTGACAAATCTCGTTCGCCAGCGCCGGATTGGCGTTACCGCTCACGATCTTCAGTTTTTTGTGGCGCGAAAACATGGTCAATACCTCCGTTGGTTTGCTACCTTATATGTCCGAGCGACCCGCCTTACGTGCTCCGCTTTTGCTGCTTCTCCTTCCTGGACTTCCAGTCGGGGATATTCTTTTGCTCGCTCCTGGCCACACCCAGCGCTCCGGGAGGTACGTCCCGGCGAATGGTAGAACCCGCCCCGATATAAGCGCCTCGCCCCACGGTCACCGGGGCCACCAGGTTGGCATTACTGCCGATGAAGGCACCGTCCTCAATAACGGTGGGCCATTTCTTCTCACCGTCGTAATTACATGTAATGGTACCCGCTCCAATGTTTACCTTTTCCCCAATTACAGCGTCACCCACATAAGAAAGGTGAGGAATTTTACTTCCTGTCCCCACCCGCGCTTTTTTCAGCTCGACGAAATCGCCGACCTTAACTTCCGAGCCGATCTCGCAGCCCGGACGCACATAGGCAAACGGTCCGATCACCGACCGGTCACCGATACTTGATTCTACCACCACGGCGTATTGTACCGTCACCCGGTCACCCAGGCGACAACGTACCAAACGGGCGCCGGGGCCAAGCGCACACTCCTCACCGATGATGCTCTCGCCCTCGATAATCGTAAACGGATGAATGATGGTATCCGGTCCGATACAGGCTTCACGATCAATATAGGTAGATTCCGGATCGATCACGGTCACGCCATTATCCATCCAGTAGTCCAGAACAGAACGGCGGATCAGCTTTTCGGCCTGGGCTAACTGGCGTCGATCGTTAATGCCGTGCACCTCGGTCGGATCATCCACCGGCACGGAGGCAACCGGCCGGCCATCATTAGCGTACACCGCCAGGATATCGGTCAAATAATATTCGCCCTGCCGGTTGGCGGTGGAAATCCGGCGCAGGGCGGCAAACAACCCCTCCGCCGCAAAACAAAAAACGCCAGTGTTAATCTCCTTGATGGCTAGCTCCTCCGGCGCACCGTCGGCCTGTTCCACGATCCGCAGGATGCGACCGGCGGCATCGCGCACCACCCGGCCGTAACCCCATGGGTTGTCCACCATCGCGGTAAGCACCGTGGCCGCCGCGCCGGACGCCCGGTGTTGGTCCACCAACCGGGTCAGGGTCTCCGCCCGCAGCAGCGGGGTATCACCGCAAACCACCAGCACCTCCCCCTGAAAACCAGAAAGAGGCGCCTCGGCTTGCAACAAAGCGTGGGCCGTACCCAACTGTTGTTCCTGGATCACCACCTCGCCACCCACCACGCCGACCACGGAGGCAACAGCTTCGTGGCCAACACCCGCCACGACGATCACCCGTTCCGCCCCGGCCGCACGCACCGCGTCCAGCACGTACTGGAGCATAGGCCGGCCGGCAACCCGGTGCAAAACCTTGGGGTGGCGCGATTTCATCCGCGTCCCCTTACCCGCCGCCAGGACAACCGCCGCTAAACCCATTTGAACCCCCCAACGATAACCATAATCAAAGCCTTGTTCACCATTATTCAACTATTCAACGGCTTGCGGGCAATTCCCTGCCGTGGGGATGGATCCGCTCATACCAGTCGTAAGACCCTTCACCACCTGACGCGTACTTGCGACCGGCCCGGTGGAAAGCTGGTCCGGAAACATCGCTTCCTTGTTCACTCACGAAACCCGACCCAAAGATTTCGTCGCCGGATGTCGGAATCCTGCCCGGCAGCTAACTTTTTTCGGGTCAGCACGGCCCTGGCGAGAGTAGTGCCGTCGATGTTACCCCCGGTAAGAATCACCGCCACCCGCCGCCCGCCAAAGCCCACTCGGCCGGCCAAAAGTGCCGCCAGACCCACCGCCCCTGCGCCTTCGACCACGGTTTTCGCCCGGAAAAGCAACAAACGGATGGCGGTCGCGATCTCTTGTTCGTCCACCAGCACCATATCGTCGACCAATTGCCGGATGTAGCGGAAGGTAAGCTCCCCCGGCCTTTTTACGGCAATGCCGTCCGCCAGAGTGCCGTGCACCGGCACTTCCCGCACCGCCCCGGACCGGTGGGAAAAGAAAAGCGCCGGGGCGGCCCGCACCGCCACGCCCACGATGCGGGTATCGGGCTTGAGCGCTTTAATCACCAACGCCACCCCGCTCAAAAGCCCCCCACCGCCCGTGGGCACCAGCACCGCGTCCACGTCAGGCAGACTCTCAAGGATTTCAAAGCCAATAGTCCCCTGTCCGGCGATGATTTCCGGATCGTCAAAAGCGGGGATGAGCCGGGCACCCGTTTTTGCGGCCAGCCGCGCCGCAACCAGACCGGCCCCCCAATAATCCCGGCCGGCCAGAATCACCCGGGCCCCGTAAGCGGCGGCCGCTCTAACCTTCGCCCGCGGCGTGCCGCGCGGCATCACCACCAGGGCCGGCAGACTTGCCCCGGCTGCGGCCAGGGCTACCCCCTGTGCGTGGTTTCCGGCGGAAGCGGCCACCACTCCGGGGCCACCCGCGGGCAAGCGCGAAATCTTGTTAAAGGCCCCCCGAATCTTGAACGAACCGGTACGCTGCAAGTTCTCCATTTTAAAGAAAACCTGGAGGCCTAAGATACGGTCGATGGTGCGCACGCTTTCCAGCGGCGTGGACCGGATAATGCCCGTCAGCCTGCGTCGCGCCTCGAAAACGTCGGCCAGGGTTACTACGCCATCCATAACCTACCTCCTCCGCTATTCACATTTTCCCCCTACGCAGGCAAAAGATTTATTGCATAAATAACGAAATATAATATAATTAATTAATGAGCACCAATACGTGTATATGTTTAGGAAAGCGGTGCTGCAGATGAATTTAAACTATCTGGAAACCTTCGTCATGGTGGCCAAGCACAAGAGTTTTTCCCGGGCCGCCAAGGCCTTGAGCCTGACCCAGCCGGCGGTGAGCAAGCACATCGCCATGCTGGAGACCCATTACGGCACCAAACTGGTGAACCGCACCAGCCGCCGGGTCGAACTGACCGACGCCGGCATCGTGCTTTACCACTTCGCCGGGCGAATCATCGCCATCACCCAACGGGCTAAAGAGGAAATAAGCTCGTTCGCCGAAGACGTGAAAGGACGGCTCGCGATCGGGGCCAGCACCATTCCCGGACACTACGTCCTGCCCAGGATGATCAGCAAGTTCAAGGAACTCTACCCCCTGGTGGACGTCTCCCTGGAAGTCAGTAACACCGGGAAAATCGTGAACCGCCTCCACGAGGAGGCGATCCACGTGGGCGTCGTGGGCGCGCCGGTGGACTGCGTCGAGATTAACTGCACGGCCTTTATGAGCGATGAACTGGTGCTGGTCATCCCGGCGGGGCACCCTCTGTCCAGCCGGAAAGAACTGGTGGCCGATGACCTGGTGGGTGAAAAACTGATCGTGCGCGAACAGGATTCCGGCACCCGCCGGGTGATCGAAGAGAAGCTGACCGCCGCCGGTGTACCCCTCGACAGTATCCCGATTGCCGGGGAATTCGGCAGCACCGAGTCGGTCCTGGCGGCCGTCGAAGCCGGTCTGGGCATCTCCTTCGTCTCCCGCTGGGCCGCCGAGAAAGCGGCCCTCTCCGGACGCGTCGAACTGCGGACGCTGAAGGACGTCAACATGTCTCGGAATCTTTACCTGATTTACCCCAAAGACCGGATTCTCTCCCGGCCTACCCACGCCTTTATTTCCTTCGTGAAATCCTAGCCGACCCAACCCACCGAACTCCTGATCTATTACTCCAATTTATTGGTGACAAACATACCGACCCGGCCATTCCATAGTTTTATTGCTATTATAAGAGGATTTTATGCTGGCCTGCGGAATAGATTTTCCCAGAAGGGAGGTGCGCTGACCGTTCTTGAGCCAAGGAGGGAAAGGAGCTGGTGCTCCCCGCGGAATGCAAATCCGCCGGCCGCTGCCGAAAAGCCGGGGTGGGTTCGATTCCCACTTCCCTCCTCCAAAAAGTTTTGACCGAAAGAGGTGACGGTATTGTTCAGCTTTAAAGGAAAAGGTCTGGTGACCTTAACCGGGTTGACCATCGGCGCATTGGCCATCGTCCTGATGGCCTTCGGGAACCCCAAGAATATGGGCATGTGCATCGCCTGCTTCCTGCGGGACATCGCCGGGGGATTGGGACTGCACTCCGCCGCGCCGGTACAGTACGTCCGCCCGGAGATCATCGGTATTGTCCTGGGCGCCTTCGTCGCGGCCGTGGTTTCAAAATCTTTTCGTTCTATGGGCGGTTCCAGCGCCCTGACCAGATTCGTGTTGGGTTTCATCGGTATGATCGGTTTTCTGGTTTTTCTGGGCTGCCCGATGCGGATGCTCATCCGGATGTCGGCCGGGGACCTTAACGCCTGGGTTGCCCTGCCCGGGTTCGCGGCGGGCATCGCCGCCGGCATCTGGTTCATCAACCGCGGCTTCACCCTGGGCCGGGCCACCCGCCAGAGCAGTGCACACGGCTACATCTTCCCGGTCCTCATGGGTGTGCTGCTGCTTCTCCTGGTGGCCGGTTTTTCGGGCCTGCGGTTCAGCACCGAGGGGCCCGGTTCCATGCAAGCCCCGCTCCTGCTCGCCCTCGGCGCCGGCCTCGCGGTCGGCGCGCTGGCCCAGCGGGCACGGTTCTGCCTGGTGGGGCCCATCCGCGACCTGATCATGTTCCGCGATCCCTACCTGATGTTCGGTATGGTCGGCCTCTTCCTCGCCGCCCTGGTCGGTAACCTGATTATCGGGAACTTCAACCTTGGCTTCGCCGACCAGCCGATCGCCCACACCGACGGCTTGTGGAACTTCCTGGGCATGGCCCTGGCGGGCCTGTGCTTCACCCTGGTCGCTGGCTGCCCGTTGCGCCAATTGGTCTCCGCCGCGGAAGGAAATACCGACTCGGCGGTCACCGTGCTGGGCGTGCTGGTCGGCGCCGCCTTCGCCCATAACTTTGGCCTGGCGGCCAGCCCGGCGGGCGTCCCACCCAACGGTCAGTTTGCCGTGGTCGCCGGTTTCGTGGTGGTCCTCGCCATCGGTTTCGCCTTGTCCAAAGTAAAAGTCTTCGCCAAGGAAAGGGTGACGGAAAATGCGTGAAGTGGACGTGGACGTTTGCGGTCTTGTGTGTCCCGAGCCCGTGTTGTTGGTGAAAAAGGCGCTTGAGGCCAAGACCCAGGGCACAGTGACGGTTCTTGCCGACTCCGAAGCGGCCCGGGAAAACATCAAGCGCCTGGCGACCGGTAAAGGCTGGACGGTAAAGGTGGAAGAGCAAGGTGAACAGTGGCTGCTGACCCTAACCAAATAGCTGCACCCGTCAGTTCATCTCATCAAGACGCCCGGGCGCCGTTTGCGAATTCCCGGGCGTATTTTTACTGTTTTTGCGTTCTCCACTTGACACAACCGGAACCAAATGGACACAATATGATAAAATGCAACTACAGTGGTTACAAGGAGTGGCGGCCGTGGAAGAAATCAGCGTGGGTGTTCGCGAAGCCAAGGCGAAGCTGAGTGAGTTACTCCGCTATGCACGGGCGGGCAAAGCGGTGATCATTACCGAAAGGGGCATACCGACCGCCAGAATTGTACCGATCGAGAAAGAGGCCCTTTCTCTCAGAGAGAGGCTTCTGGAAATGGAACGACAGGGTCTTGTGTCTCCCTTGTCCCGCAAACCCCGACTGCCCAAACCGGTTATGGTGCCCGGGACATCCGCCCAACGGATTCTGCGTGAGGGTAGAGACAAATGGTAGACAATCCCGTACTGTTGTATTGGGACACATCGGCCCTGATTTCGGCCCTGCTGGAAGACGAACATACCGAAAAGGCCTTGAGCTGGCTGAGAACAGATGGCGACCACCTGATCTCCTCCCTGGCTTTCGCCGAAGTGCAGGCCGTTTTGCATCGCGTGCAGCGGGAGTCGAATATGCCAAACCTGGTCAAAAAGGTGCAGGCGGAACTCCAAGCCGGCCCGTGGAAGCGCTTGAACCTGCTTCCCGAATGGAGCCTGCTTCAAGTGCTGGCCGAAAAGTGGTCCCTGCGCGGGGCGGACTTATGGCATCTGGCCATGGCGAAAACGGTAGCGCACAGATTTCCTGAATTACGGGTCTTGAGTTTCGACCGCAGACTGTCGGAAGCGGCTCGCGGGGAAGGGTTTGCCGCCTAGACCGCCCGGTGTACCGCTGCCGGGCGGTCCATTATGGCCACCTTCAGATCTCCACCCGCCGGTCGAGGAGCCAGCCGGTCAGGAGAAAGACGACTGCGCCGTAAACCACCCAGGCCAGGACCGTCGCCAACGAAAGCTCGCCGTAATAGCTGTAATAACTTCAAGCCGAACACCGGTCCGGTGCAGCAACTGCAACGGATCATCGTGGGGACCGGGTTCGTGGCCCTAGCGGCTTCTGGGCTTCTCTCCCCGTTGCGGACCACCGTGGCGGTAATGGTTGGGGTGTCCAACTACGCCGAGGCGGCCGGCCGCTACTGACTGCTCTACGATCTGCTGAGTTGGTCAACCTATCATCAGTGGGAAGAATACCGGGACACGACCAACTCGTAGTCCTCGGGTTTGTCCACGTCCACGGCGAGCTCAGGATATTCCGAAACGATGGCCCGTCCGGTGATCCCCACCAGAGCGGTGATGCGGCGCTCGGCGTCGGCCAGGCTCAGACGGCGTAAGAGAAACCGCAGTACGAAAACCGGACCGACCAGCGCAGCCAGTTTCAAGGGGTTTTTGCGGTACCGGGCGAACTCCTGCGCCTTGGCGCGACAGCGCTCAAAAACGGCGGGCCGGAACAGGACCAGATTGCCCCCGGTAAAGCGGCCGTCGGTTAACCGTACGTAGGTGCGCCGGCCACCCGGATAATGCCGCTCGACAATCTCCTCCCGCACCACGGGGTAGTAAAGGTCCGCGCGGCGGTCTCCGCAACGGTCGATGAAATCCCGCACCGCCGCCGGGGTAAGCAGGGGAATGTCGGCAGTGGCCACCAGCACGGTTTCGGTGCCCTTCAGCAGCGCTATGCCAGCGGCCAGGTTTTCCATCAGGCTGTCCGCGGGGGTGTAAACCTCCACCCCGGACGCCGCCGGCAGGCGGGCGATCTCCTCCGGACCGATGACGATGATCCGCCGCACGCAGTTGGAAGCCTTAAGGGCCTCAAGCACGTATTCGACCATGGCCCGCGGCCCGATCGGGATCAGCGCCTCGTAAGCCATTGGGCTTATGTCCCGCAGGGGCCCGGTGTTGGGGCTGCCCGCCAGCAGCAGGCAATCAATCACAGTTTCCATCCTCCCGGAGCGCACATAACAGGCTGTTTTCAGCGTTTTCAATGTGTTCCCAGGCCAGCCGCTGGGCCTGTTCGGCGTTACGTTCCGAGATGGCCTCGACGATTTGCCGGTGCTCATCCAGTGCCTGACGGGTTCGTCCGGGACGAGAGAGAGTGGTGAGCCGGAAACGCTGAATTTGCTCCTGCAGGTTGGTCAGAATCTGCGTCAGGCGTTTATTGCGGCTGGCCCGATAGATGATTTCGTGAAACTCGGCGTCTTCCGCAACCAAAGCGTCGAGATCGGGCCGCTCGGTCAGTTCGGCGATCTGCACCACTGAGCGTTCCAGCCGTTCCAGCTCCTCTTCCGTGATCCGCTCACAGGCCAGCCCGGCGGCCAGCGCCTCTAGCGCCGCGCGCACCTCGAAGACGTCGGTGATATCCTTGTCGGTGATTCCGGCCACGTAGGCCCCCTTGCGGGGGACCATCACCACAAAACCCTCCAGTTCGAGCTTCCGGATGGCCTCCCGTACCGGCGTACGACTCACGCCCAATTCCTCGGCGAGTTGGAGTTCCATCAACCGTTCCCCTGGGGGCAACTGCCCCTGGATGATCGCCTCCCTGAGGGATTCAAACACCAGTTCGCGCAGCGGCTTGTAGGAGTCCAACCTTACCGGAAGCAAGCGCCTCTTTTCCGCCATGCACAAAACCCCCACTATTATTTTCGAGGCCGTCTAGCCGGTCTACCTTAAAGTCTATACCAAAAGACCCTCGACGCCAATCCAACGGCGGGTTTAGACTAGGCCTCCGGCCCCTCACGCTTAAACTGGGTAGCCAATGCGTCCAGCCCCTGAGAACGCAGATTGGCGGCGACCACCTCCGCCGCCGCCGGGTCGGACGTTAATCCGAATATGGTTGGGCCGCTGCCCGAAACCAGCGCCCCGAGCACACCGCTCGCCACCAGTCGGCGCTTGGCCTCCCGTATTTCCGGATACAGGTCAAATACGGCGGGTTCGAGGGCGTTGGCCAGCCCCCGAGCCAGACCGGCAATATCCCCGGCGGCGAGCGCCGCCACTACCGGCGAGACGTCCAGGTGGTCCCGGTAAGGGAACCGGTCAAAATGGGCATAGGCTTCGGCCGCCCGTATCCCGAAAGGGAACCGTACCAGTACCACTCCGGCCGGCGGCGCCGGCGGCAGAGGGATCACCAACTCGCCGCGACCCCGGGCAAGTGCCGTCGGCCCGCCAAGGCAAAACGGCACGTCGGAACCCAGTTCGGCGGCCAAACCCCGTAAGGTGTCGTGGTCCAGGTTCAACCCCCACAACCGGTTCAGCCCGCGCAGGGTGGCAGCCGCGTCGGCCGACCCCCCCGCCAGCCCGGCCGCCACCGGGATGGATTTGTAAAGCCGAATCTCCGCGCCCCGGTCACCGGCCCACCGTTCCCGTAGCAAAACGGCCGCCCGCCAAACCAGGTTTTCCGGCCCGGAAGGCACCTCCGGACTGTCCGAATAAAGACGCAACCCGCGGGCAGCCCGGAATATCAGCCGGTCGTGAAGCTCCAGTTGTTGGAGCACCGTTTCCACTTCGTGGTAGCCGTCAGGACGTCGTGTCCCCACGGCGAGCACCAGGTTGATTTTGGCGTGGGCCTTGACCTCCATAGCCTCACCGTCTCTATATCTCCCTAAAAAGTTTTAGAGTTTTACAGGGCACATAAATATTCCTGCCTGACCGTAGGTATTTGAAAAGGATCGGGGGCTGTTGAATGGCCTACACAGTAAGCACGCTGGCGGGAATCTGTACCCTTCTGGGGGCCGTGATGGTGCTAGCCCTAGGCGTCCCGCGCCCGCCTTCGCTGGCGGCGGTGCTTGGACTGGCGGCCGGGATCATGGTCGGGGTGACGTTGGGTGACCTCTTGCCGGCCGCCATGAACTTCGGCCGGCTCGAGTTGGTATTAACGGGGCTTTTGTGCGGCATCCTGGCCCTCGCCTTGCTCGATAAAGGCCTGAAGGTGCTTATTGACCCCTCCCGCCCCGGTTTTTTCAAAACGGGAGTGCTGGTGGCCCTGGGAATCGCCCTGCATGATCTGCCCGAGGGCATGGCTATCGCCGCCGGTTTCGCCAGCACGGCCGGCCTGGGGCTTGTTATGGCCCTGGCCATCGGCTTACACAACATTCCGGAAGGCATGGCCACCGCAGCGCCGCTCCGGGCGGCCGGCGTGGCACCACTGAAAATCCTCTTTCTCGCCACCGTCTTGAGCCTGATCACCCCCCTGGGCACCTTGGCCGGTTTCGGCCTGATCGAGACCACCGATCTCTCCCTGTGTATTCTTTCCGCCCTGGCCGCCGGCGCGATGCTTTACATATCCCTGGTGGAATTGATTCCCCGTTCCCTGACCCTGTGCACCCGCCCCGCCGCGGCCGGAATGGCGGCAGGAATGGTCCTGGTGTGGTGTGCCCAGCTATTTTTTTAAGAGCAGAAAGGCCCCCGAGGCCATGAACAAAACCCCGATCGCCCGGTACCAGGCGAAAGAAAGTTGTTTCAAACCGAAAAGGCCAGTATGGTCAATGATCGCCGCCGTCAACAACTGGACCACAATGATAGCCGTGGTCGCCGGAGCCACCCCGATTTCGGGGATGCTCCGCGCCACCCCGTAGATAATCGCCACCCCGAGAATCCCGCCCAGATACAGGTGCCAACCCGCTTGTCCCAGCTTCAGCAGGGAACCTTGACCCAACTGTAGCACGAACAGCAAGGCAGCCACAAAGACCAGGCCCACCAGGTGTACCACAAAGGTTGCCTCCAGAATGCCCACGATCTTACCCAGGGCCGCGTTGATGGCGCCCTGGAAAGCCATAGCAGCCCCGGCCGCGCCCGCCACAAGGATCGGTAAAAGCTTAAAATGCACGGGTCTCCCTCCGGCGCTATTGTTTTCCCCTGCCACGGCGAATATACCGAAACCGCGCACCAACCCATCCCTCCCGACATAGCCTGTTAAATAAATCCACTTTAATACCCTAAACAGCCGAAAGGTATGGTGCTGCCACATGGACGCTTACCGTCAGGCCCTCGCGGATAACCGCGGGCGGCTATTGTCATATCCGAATGTGGTCGGAGTTGGTCTGGGGTATAAGGTATCCGGCGGTATACGCACCACGGAACCGGCCCTGGTGGTCTTCGTTACCCAAAAACTCCTCCCCCACAAGCTGCCGGACGCCTACCGTATTCCCAAGCGGGTCGCCGGTCTGCCCACCGACGTCGTCACGGTGGGGCGGATCCGCATTCATAACGAGAGACTCAAGAAACACCGGCCGGCACCCCCGGGAATAAGCATCGGTCACATCCGGGTGACCGCCGGGACTTTCGGTGCAGTGGTCTACGAAAAATCCACCCGCCGCCCGCTCATCCTGTCCAACAATCACGTGCTGGCCAACGAAACCACCGGCGCTGACGGACGGGCGAAGGTGGGAGATCCGATTGTGCAGCCGGGGGTGCAGGACGGGGGCGATCGGAACCGGGACACCATCGGGCGGCTGAAAAAATTCGTGCCGTTGTATTTTTCGGCCCAGGAGGCAACTTGCCGCACCGCCGGCCAGCTTGAAAAATACTTAAACGCCATGATTCGGACCTTCCGCCCGCACTACTATATCAAAGTCTTCAAGCAGGAGCAGCGTCTGAACCTGGTGGATGCCGCCCTGGCCGAACCCCTGGACCCGGGAGACGTGGTCCCGGACATCCTTGGAATCGGACCGGTGCAGGGGGTGGCGGAGGCCGAACTGGAAATGGTGGTCCGGAAGAGCGGCCGCACTACCGGACTCACCCACGGGGAGATACTGTACATCGGTTCCACCGTGATTGTCGGGTTCTCCGACGGCCGCAGTGCGGTATTCGAAGACCAATTCGTAACCACCGCGATGAGCAAGCCGGGGGACAGCGGGTCCCTGGTCCTGAACGAAGAAAACCAGGCCGTCGGGCTCTTGTTCGCCGGCTCGAACCGGGCAACCATCTGCAACCGCATTCAAAACGTTCTGCGGCTTTTAGAGGTTACCTTCTAAGGATAAGGGCGCCGGGTCAATCAGTTGGTCAATAAAGTTATGCTGAAAAAACTGCTTGGCGTGCGCCGGGGCATTATCGGAAGTCACATTGGAAGCTTGTTCAAAGAACGTAAGCCGCCCGAGGAATAGCGGCGACGTGTTTTCCGCCCGCGGAAGCGGGCGAGTTTCGGCGCCGCCTGAGGCGAGCAAGTTTATTCCTTGGCGCGGACACAGTGACCGGAGATAATGCCCCGGAGCACACCGCTCATAAGGTTACTTTTTCAGCAGAATCTAGTTTGAAGGAGGTGATCACCATTTGCATCATTCCCGGCGGGCGTCTTTTGTAGACCTGGCGGTATCGGCCCAGGGCTACGGCGACGAGCCGGCCTTCGACCACCGGGCTGCTATGACCCGCACCACGGTCGTTAAGCCGCACAACGGAAAGGAATTGTTGGCGATCCTGGCCACCTATACCGGTACCCACGGTTCAATCCGAAACGTCCGGATTTTCAGCCACGCCTACCCGCGCGGCGTGATTATGACCAACATGTCCGGCTTTTACCACACCCCCGACCCGGCGGACACCGCCTTGGCCGCCTACATTGCGGAACTGGCCCAGGCCGTGGCCGACGGGAAAATCGTTTTCGCCCCTAATTGCGCCGTGCACCTTTTCGGCTGCAACCTTACCAGCAAGGGCTTTCCGTTGAAACTTTCCGCGGCCATCGGCGGCACGGTGATCGCCCCCACGGCCGGAATCTACCCCGAAATCGCCGGAGACCGGGAAACCGGGGTGTTTATCGCCGTGACCCGGTGGCAACAATTCGAAAAAGGCCGGCTCACCGTGCCCAACTTGGGCCAACGCTGGCGCGCCTGGTAGAAAACCCCTAGCGCGAATACGGGGGTAGTCAATCGTTACCGGATTGGTGACGGATCGAGAATTTGATCATCAACCGGCTTCTTACTGCACTGTGAATTGGCCGCTAACAGCCGCTTCGACGGTGATCTCAGCGTTTTCGGTAACAATTGGTCCCTCACCACTTATGGCCAAGACCCTCGGGCTTACCCAGAACGTATTGCTATAAAGCCATTTGCGCTGTTCGGAAACAAAGATAAACAGCCGGTTTCAGCGATGCTGACAAAGCATTTTACCTCAGGCCGATCCAGATTTTATGCAGGTTTTAGAAACGGATAGGTGGTGTAAGAGCAAAATTGACCCCGGAGGAGAAAAACCAGAGAAACAAGGAGAAACAGCAAGCAGTACGGAGAAAAACTTAGAAAAAGAGGAAGGGTGTTTGTTGCAGAATAAAAGTGCCGGGAATTACATAATGTAATTCCCTGAAGTTGCAGAGAAAAATTCCCTGTTATTGCAGAAAGGCCATTGCAGCGTCCCCCAAAACCACCTTACCCTTGTAGTTGAAGGACTATAGGGGGAGGAGATCGGAGGATGCTGACAATGACCCAAGTAAATCGTATCAGCCAGAGTTGTACTTTGAGAAAGGTCTGAGTTATACGGAGGTATCCAGGGCTACGGGGTATGACGTGAAAACCGTGAGAAAGTATGTTCATCAGGAAGACTTCAACCTTCCACCGCCGAAGCTTGCCAACAACCGCCGTTCCAAGCTGGACCGGTACAAAAAGAGATCGACGAGTGGCTGGAAGAAGACAAACGGTCCAGAAGAAAACAGCGGCATACGGCGCGCAGGGTGTTTGACCGGCTGAAGCAGAAACACCAGATTGATTTCGGCGAAGCGGAGTCTTATGAAGAGATCACAAAGTACAATGGCCATTACCTGAACATCAGCTTCCCGTACAGTAACGCGGGCTATCTCCAGCTCTTCAAGGGCGAAAACCAGCAGTGCCTGTGGAGGGACTCAAGAACTTCTTCGTCCATATCGGCGGGGTGCCGACACGGATTTGGTTTGACAACCCCAGGACCATCGTCGAAAGTTTTGCGAGGCGGCGAGCGGGTGCTCACGGAAGCCTTTGCGCGTTTCAAGAACCATTACGGCTTTGCCGTCGCCTTCTGTAATGCCAACAGCGGCCACGAAAAGGGTAGCGTGGAGGTTAAGGTGGGTTACCATAGAAGAAATCTGTTGGTACCCGTGCCCCGGGTGGATGACTTAAGGGCCTTCAACCGGCAACTTCTTGAACAATGCGATCTAGACATGCAAAGACCTCACTACCGGAAACAGGCCCTAATCCGAGACCTGTTTGAAGAAGACAAAAAACAGCTCAGTTCCTGTTCCCGGTTGGAAGGGCCGTTTTGTAAAGCGGCCTTACCACCCTCAAGGAAAGCATCCCGCTCATCCGATAAAACTGGGACTGGGAGATCTGGTGCTCGCGGGCTTGAACGGCGATGTTGGCTTCAGGTAAAAGCCCCGCGAGGACGATTTGCATCTTCTGTTCGGCGGTCCATCGACGCTTCGGCATGGTTGTTTTCCTCCTTTTTTGTCCGCTCCCATTCTACCATGCCGTTTGTCGGGTCTTTTATGGGGAGGGAATTCTGTCTTGCAAAAAAGCACTCCTGCATTGATAATTCAAGAGTAAAGCACCTACTTTATTGGAAAGGGATTAAAGCCACTGTAAATCATGATGGCTACAGCAGTAGCTACAACAATACCATAGATAAAACATGGTATTGCATTCCTTCTAATAATTTTCCCCTCAACTCCGATGCAACCCACTGTGGCGCAAACGGCAACTACGTTGTTAACGCATATCATGTTGCCCACTGCACCACCGATAACTTGCAATGCAACAATCAATACTTCAGGCATACCCAGTATAGATGCTGTTTCAAACTGGAAGGATGAAAACAAGATATTTGATACAGTGTTAGAACCGGACATAAAGGCTCCAAGCATACCGATGAATGGAGCAAGGAATGGATAAGCGTCTCCGGAAATACTGGCGGCAGCTTTGGCCATAGCAGTCATCATGCTGTCTAAACCACCGGCGTTGACATCGGAGTTAAGCATTAATTGTACCATAGCTACACCGGCAAGCAAGGCCAAGGCTGCACCGGTAAGCTGCTTGAAAGTGTTGGCCCAGGCAGTTTTAATCTGCTGCCCGCTCATACCATGAATTAAGTGAGTGATTACTGCAACCAGAATAAACGGGACGGTGCCTGGCAGGTAAGCCCATTTTAATGTGTAATTTAAGTTTTCAATACCCAGAATATTAGATATTACAATTTCCTGAGCCGCCAGAATCTCTTTTAATCCAAGGGATGGAATACGGGTTACAATGAGGATTATGGCAATTAATGCATACGGGGCCCAAGCCCTGGCCAAGGACATCTTTGCTTCGCCAACATCACCTGAGTCAGTGACCGATTTCCAATCATTCTCCCATTTGGATTTATGCGGGAAATCCCAAGGAGTCTTCGGTGTTAAGAAACCGGTTTTGGCAGCCCATAATACAATTGGTAAGCCAATGAAGGCACCTATTAAGGACGGAAATTCAGGTCCCAATAACGAGGCGGTTATAATATATGGAATAACAAAAACCAAACCGGCAAAAATCGCAAACGGAGCAGCTGCCAAAGCAGGTTTGATAGATTTCTCTTTCCCAAAGAATTTAGTTAGCAAGCAAATACCCAGAAGAGGAATGAACGTACCCGCTAAACCGTGAGGAATGGCAATCCATTTAGTCATAATTAACTTAAATGCTTCAGAATCTACGCCTACAGCTTGTAAATTGCCGGCTATGGTACTCATGGTGCCGAATATCGGGGTGCCTACGGCACCGAAAGAAACAGGTGTACTGTTAAAAACAAGGGCAACCATAGCTGCTGCCAACGGAGGGAAGCCAAGACCTACGAGTAGTGGACCGCATATTGCGGCAGGAGTACCGAAACCAGCAGCACCTTCAATGAATGCGCCAAACATCCAGCCAATGATAATAGCCTGAATGCGGCGGTCTTTAGTAATTTTCATGAAACCATTGTTAATGGAAGCCATTGCACCGGATTGTTTCATGGTATTAAGAATTAATATAGCACCAAAAATAATGATAAGAATGTCAATGGCTTTTAGTGCGCCAAACAAGGAATACCCTAAAACATATTGGAAATCCATTTGCCAGGTTGTTAATGTTATACAGGCAGAAAGAACCCACGCAAGGGGTAAGGCTCTTTTAGCAGGCCAGTTAAAAGCTGCCATTAAGACAATTGTCACTAAAATTGGCAAAAAGGCCAAGAAAGCATACACGAATTGGTTTGCCTCCCCAAAAGAAGTTGCTTTTTTGCCGGTAAATAATACTATCTGATATTGATTCTAATGAACTACATCCCGCCAAGATCAACGCCTGTTTTAATTCGTTGGTATATTTGTCGATGATTAACTTAACTCCGTCAGTGCCTCCGCCAAAGGTTCCCACCACCAATGGACGACCAACCAGAACAGCATCTGCGCCCAGTGCCAGTATTTAATAACATCCACACCAGAACATACACCACCGTCGGCCATAATTGTCAATTTATTTCCAACCGCCTTGGCGATGACCGGAAGAACTTCAGCAGCACCGGAGGTATGGTCTATAATTCGCCCTCCGTGGTTTGATACTACTATAGCAGCAGCTCCCACTTCTGCAGCCATTTCTGCTTCAGCCACGGTCATAATACCCTTAAATAGAGACGAGCGGATACTAACGGGGCAGCAAAAGAAAAAACGGCAGTTACTTGCCGGCTCGAGGATTAACATAAAATATGCAATAACCCGTGTTTAGATGTCAGCCAGCATATCGCAATGGAGGATAACAAAACAAGACTTATTACATGGCATTCTTAAATATTTGGATAACTTCTTCCAGGGTTGCCAAGCGCGGGTTGGTCAGCTGGCAAGCATCCTTCTTGGCATTTTCAGCCATAATGGGAAGATCTTCTTCTTTAACACCCAGCTCAGCCAAACCGGAAGGTATACCAATGAAAGCAGACAGCTTCTTGATGGAATCAATGGCTCTTTGAGCAGCTTCGTTTACAGACAGACCTTCTACGTTTTCACCCATGGCAATGGCAATATCGCGGAACCGATCTACACAAGCGATTAAGTTAAATTGCGCCACATGGGGTAATAAAATAGCATTACATACACCGTGAGGCAGATTGTAGAAACCGCCCAATTGGTGCGCCATAGCGTGTACGTAGCCCAAACCGGCGTTGTTGAAAGCCATCCCGGCCAGAAATTGGGCATAAGCCATTTTTTCACGGGCTTCCATATTGGTGCCGTTGGCAACTGCTCGAGGCAGGTACTCGGAAATTAACTTGATAGCCATCAATGCGGCTGAGTCGGTAAGCGGAGTCGCCGCAGTAGACACATAAGCTTCCACAGCATGGGTCAAAGCATCCATACCGGTGGCTGCAGTCAGCGCGGGCGGCATGCTTACCATCAATTCAGGGTCGTTAATGGAGATAGCCGGGGTTACACGCCAGTCTACGATGGCCATTTTAACTTTGCGACTGGTATCGGTAATAATGCAAAAACGGGTCATTTCCGAAGCCGTGCCGGCGGTTGTATTAACTGCAACCAGGGGCACCATTGGATTACCGGATTTATCTATGCCTTCATAGTCATGAATCCTGCCGCCGTTGGCAGCCAACAGGCCGACACCTTTGGCGCAATCGTGGGAAGAACCGCCACCCAAAGATACAAGGGCATCACACTTTTCATCCTGCCATACTTTAAAACCGGCGTCTACATTATGGTCAGTGGGATTGGGCTCCGTACCGTCAAAAATTACAACTTGCAAACCTGCAGCCTCAATGATTTTCTTAACCTTTTCGGCAATACCCAATTCAGACAGCTTGGCATCGGTTACGATTAGAGCTTTAGTACCACCCAAACCCTTAAGGCGCTCACCTACCTCGTTTACACAACCTGCACCCATCAGATTAACAGAGGGAATGAAATATGTGCTTACTGCCATTAATAATTCCCCCATATATTTTTAGTACTCTCCCGAAAATATAGAGAGCTTTACGGTTCAAGGATTACTCCCCCAAAGTTCACAATCAGGAGATGTTAAGGACGAAATCCCATAAACCAGCTGATATCAGACTAGAAGTTATATACCTCGTCCAGCTCGTCTTTCAACTCAAACTTGGTGTTGTGCGGAGCCAGCTCTTCATTGTAGAAGAATTCGGGCAAACGGTCATCAGCCTTGGTAAATCCAGCCTTTGTGTTGAATTCACGCTCATTTTTCAGAATTTGTTGACCCAGTGCAACCACATCGTCAACGGTCAGGTCGGTTCCGTACTGTGCGTTGAGCATTTCAACAATGGTGGGCAAACCTTCCGGATTATCCAGTACTGCAAAGGCAACGAACAGACAAAGCCCGGTAGCGTCAATAGCTGCGGTGGCAACCTGCAGGTTGCGGGAAAGTTCAATTTGACCATCTTCCTTAGTGGGCTCTACAAAGCCGCCAACTTTAAGAATGTTAGCCGTTACAGCATAACCGGCCGTGTGGTCGGCACCCATCGTGCTGGTAGCATAGGTAACACCATTACCTTTGCATGCCCGCGGATCATAAGCCGGAATACCCTGACCTTTAACCACCGGCACCCGGGTAACTCCGTAAACTTTACCGGCAACGGCAGCACCTGCACCAATAATTCGACCCAATGGAGTGCCTTTACCCACTTCTTCCAAAGCCTTTATGGCCGCCTGGCCGTCACCAAAGGGCAGCACACCTGCTTCCATCAATACACCCAAGGTGCAACCGGTTTCAATGGTGTCTAAACCCACATCGTTACAGATATAGTTTAGTTTAGCGATTACGTCCAGATCGCTGATTTCCAGATTGGGCCCAAAGCTCCAGGCCGTTTCGTACTCGACAGGAGCACAAACGGTGCCGTCCGGCAACGGGTAAACGTTGGAGCATCGTATTACACACCCTGGATGGCAGGTATGGGTAGCTTTACCGCCACGAGCAACAGCCACTTCCGCCAGTTTTTCTCCGCTAACTTCAGCTGCTCTGTCAAAACGACCGGTGCGGAAGTTGCGAGTAGGAAGTGTACCGGCTTCGTTAATTATGTTCATCAGTACGTTGGTACCGTATGAAGGTAGGCCTTCACCGGTCACCGGGTGCTTTAGCAAGATATCTGCAAATTTCTTGGCTGCGGCCTTAAAGCGCTCTTTGTCTTGAACCGGAGCATCAAAGGTCTTGTCGGATTCAACAACTATGGCCTTCAGCCCTTTGGAACCCATTACTGCACCAAGTCCCCCGCGACCGGCATAACGGCTGGAGTTGCCTTCAGAGTCGTTGTTGGCCACACCGGCACTAAGCATTCGCATCTCACCGGCGGGGCCAATGCAGATAACACCGGCCTTTTTATTATAACGCTCTCTTAATACAGCAGTTAATTCGTAGGTTCCCTTACCGGCCAAATCGTCAGCGGGAATCAGCTCAACGTTGTCGGCAGTTACGCGCAGTACATATGTCCCCTTGCTAGGCTTTCCTTCAACAATAATGGCTTTGATGCCCAAGTTGGCCAGCTTTTGAGAGGTAATACCGCCGGCGTTGGCTTCTTTAATGGTACCGGTCAGCGGGCTCTTGCCGCCAACCGAAAGGCGGCCAGAAGACGGCGCACTGGTGCCGGACAGCAACCCGGGGGCAATTACCAGTTTGTTGTTGGGCCCCAGGGGATGGCAATCAGCCGGTACTTCATCCAAGATTATTTGCGATGTTAACCCGCGTCCACCCAGTGCCAGGTACTTTTCCGGCACTTCTTCAATATTTACTTTTTGGGTAGTCATGTTTACTCTAAGTATCTTTGACATGGCAAAACCTCCTTAGAATAATGAAGTAATTAATTGATGAAAACCTTCAAATCCAGCACATTGCCTTAAAGTGCACTAAATTTACTTCCGGGCTAACCCAAAAAACTCTTCAAAAACGATTGATGTGCCTGGAAATATCTTCAAGATTTATTTTGTTACTTAAAGTTTATTGTCGATTGAGTTGTACTGCAAGAAAATGGCCGTAAATGGTTGGAATTAACCTCTTATATGCAAATAAGTGTTTTGAAAAACGGCCCAAGGAGAAGTATAACTAAGCCCAGGAACTGAACTTTTGCTGGGCTCAAGTGTTATTAGGAGGGGTTGGTTGGTCCCTTTTGCAGAATGAACATCAACACACCGCGCCGAAAATAAATTTTATTACGGTTCAAGACCGGATTTCGACTGTTGGCTACCACTTAACCGGTCAAATCCGCATTCTGGTGTAAATTTCCCCTGGCAGACAAGATCATTCCGTTTTAGGCTGCACTTGCGTGGGTATCTGCATGGCTCACCTCCTTGCGCTGTTTTTCCGTGTTAGCCTTCCACTCCCAGTACTCTGCCATGTCGAAATAGCGGGATCCAGAAGACCAAGCCTCATCGATCTCCACAACCACCGCCTAAGAACTGCCTCAGGGCCGACTCCTCGTTGGAGAAGATCCGGATCACCCGCTCCCGCCGGCGGATCTGCGTGGCTTTAGCCGCTCGACTCCGTTGGTGGTGCGTAACCATTTCCGGTAGCGTTGGGGCAGCGCTATTCAACGGCTCATGAGCGTCCTCGAAACCGACTTCAAGCCGCTCCACCGCCTTTGGCGCCCGGGCGCCAAAGGCCTCTATCGTCTCGTTCAGCAACCCCCTGGCCGTCTCTACATCGGGCGCGTCAAAGATCAACCGCAGCCGCCCGTGCAGCTCACCCTGCAGTGCTTTGGGACAGGCGTCCAGGATGTTCCGGATAAGGTGCGTCTGGCACCGCTGCCAGGTGGCCCCCTGGAAATGCGTCTCTATCGCTTTGACCAATCCCTTGTGGTTATCGGAGACGACCAGGTCCACTCCGTTGAAGCCGCGCGCGCATGCGCGCCGAAGAACTCCGACCAGCAGGCCTCCGATTCGCTGTCCCCCAACATAAGCCCTAAAATCTCCCGGTATCCCTCTCCTGGTTGATTCCAGTGGCAATGAGCACGCTTAGGAGCCGCACCCGGCCGCCTTTCCGCACCCGGATGACCAGGGCATCTACCAGCAAGAAGGGATACTCTTGGCCGCTCAAGTTTCGCTCATTCCACTCCTTCACGACGTCATCCAGCCCCTTGCACAGGGCGGAGACGGTGGACTTGGAGAACTCCGTGCCGCAGAGTTCCTCAACAACCGCCCGCACCTTCCTGGTGGATACGCTCAAGAGACGACCATCTCAACCATCGCAAGCAACCGAGCCTGCTCGCTCCGCTGGTACCGCTCGAAAAGCTCCGTGGAAAAGTACCGGCTTCGCAGCCGGGGAACCATAAGCGTAAGTTCTCCTACGCGCGACTTGAGTAGCTTATCCCGGTACCCGTTGCGGTACCTTATGAGCGCTCTTCGGTGCGTTCGTAGGGCTTGGCCTCCAGCTGCTCGGTGGCCTGGGCATCGGGTATTTGGCTCACTACGTCCTCCACCAACCGGGCCAAGCCATCATCCCGGGACTAATGGAGACCTTGACCGTAGGCACCCTGCGTGCTAAAATTGGCTTGCGGTCTGCCTTGATACAGATTACGGGATGTGGCGCAGCTTGGTCAGCGCGCCTGCCTTGGGAGCAGGAGGCCGGGAGTTCAAATCTCCCCATCCCGACCAGTAATATCAAGGCTTTGCGGGATCGGGAGTTACTGCTGAAACCGGGTTTACTGCTAAATTACTGCTTAGGGAGCCGGAAAAAGAGAAACCCCAGGGGTTACCTGGGGATGTGTGGGTGGAGCTACCGGGCCGCGCTGCTGGCCCGGGCTTCTTTTATGATGCCGTCCACCGTGGCCGCCGCTCGCTCCTTCAGGCCCGGCACAAGGTGGGAGTAAGTATCAAGTGTCATACTTACAGTACTATGACCCAGGAGTTCCTGCACCACCTTGGGATGCTCGCCGCCCTCGAGGAGCAGGGTCGCAAAAGTATGTCTCAGGTTGTGGAAGCGGGTATGCGGGATGCCTGCTCTCTTGAGGATTCGCGCCCAGAGCCGCAAAAAGCTCCGGGGGCAGACCGGCGTGCCCAGAGTGGTGGCAAATACCAGGTCGGCCTCCTTGTATGCTTCCCCAAGAGCCAGCTTCTCCTGGGCCTGTCGTGCTTTGTGCGCCTTGAGTACCCGGATCACCTCTCCGGCCAACGGAATGAGTCGCCGGGATTTCGGCGTTTTCACGTCCGTGAATTCCAGCCTGGTGGTGCCGTCATCCTGCACCACGCGGTCCAGCGCCCGCCGCACTTGCAGGGTTGCCTTGTCCAGGTCTATGTCAGACCAGCGCAAGGCCAGGAGTTCGCCCCTCCGGAGGCCCGTTGCAAGGCCGAGGATGAAGGCCGCGCCCAGGCGCTCACCCTCCAGGGCAGAGAGTAGCCTGCCGACTTCCTCACGGGTGAGTGGCCGCATTTCGTTCTGGCGCACCACTTTAGGCGGAGAGGTAGCCTGCACCGGGTTGCGGGGAATCAGGCCCTCGCGCTCGGCCTGCTTCAACGCCTTGTTCAGTATGTTATGGATGTGACGGACGGTCTGGCTGGACAGGCTCTCCAGCTTGCTTGCGTACAGGTGCTGGATTGTATTGGGCTTCAACTTGAGCAAAGGGATGTGCCCCAGGTCGGGAATGATGTGCCGCCGGACAAGCATCCGCTGTAAAGCATACGTTTTCTTGCTCACCGCCGGCCGCTGGTAAACGCTAAGCCACCGCTCCAACCATTCGCTCAGGGTGATCTTGTGGTTTTCGACCAGGGTTCCGGTGCGCCGCGCCAGCCGTAATTGGTCCAGCTTCTCCACCACCTCGGCGCGGGTCTTTCCGTAAACAGTGGCCCGTTTTTGCCGTCCCTCTGCGTCATATCCGACAGTCACTTGAGCCGCCCAGCGCCCGTCCTTCCGCTGGTAGATTGTCCCCTCACTAGCGCCCCGCCTGCGTTTTTTAGCCATCGGCATCAGTCTCCTTTTGATCTTGAATCGTCAACCGTCCTTTTGGCGGCCTCTCGCCTTAGCAGGGCCTGCTCGGCTGCTTCAATCGCTTCCTGCAGCAGCTTCTCATCTTCTCCCACTTTCCGGGAGACGTACAGCGTAACCTCCCCGGTTTCTAGGTCCAGAGCAAGCTTTCGTTCTGGGAAATCTTCTCCCATTACCACAATTGCATGTATGCCGTCCACGTAACTGCCTCCTTCCCGTTTTTGGGGCCTAGTCCTGCCCACCGTCCTTCTCCGTGGATTTCTTCAAGAACCGCTCCAGCGCGTCCTCGGGAATACGCCACAAGTCGCCCACCTTAACGCCTTTCAGCCTTCCCTGTCTCAACCACAGGTAAACCGTCCTGCGGGATATTTTCAGCTTTTTGGCTACCTCGTCCGGTGTTAGCATCTCTTGCATATTCATCCCCTCCTTATGCCTCAGTATACCATACATAGCACCTGCTGGCAATAAATTACCCCCATAGGTATTGACAACTAGGTTTACCTATGGTAATTTAGTAATACCTAGTGACACCAAGTAACGAAAGGAGGGGAGAAACAATGCGCTACCTGCTCGCCGCCTTCGCCGGCACAAACCGGGCCTTCAGGGACTACCTTAAGTGCTTACTACACTAAGAAGGGACTGGAAGGAGGTGATACCGTGCAATCCCGCGTCCGTCCGTCCCGCGTCCCGGAAAAACACGCCAGGAACAACCCAATGGACACCTTTTTGCGTAACCTCACCGGTCGCCCGGTGCCCACTCGCAACGACTGCGGGTATCCCGGTCGCTTTGAACACGAAGACACCTCCCGGATGCACGGCTGGGCCGAAGAAGGCACCGGGATGTGTGATTACCCCAGCGGATGTGCCTGGTTCCGGGAGGGGAAATGTCCGCTACAAAGAGGTGATACCGGGAAGCGGGAATAATGAGGCCGTCCCCGCTGCCACGGGAAACGGCCCACCGCGCGGAAGAGTCCAGAACCGCCCGGTTAATTTTAGTATAGCCGGGCGCAGCACACAAGGAAAGGAGAATGCTCGTGGTTACCATCAACGTTAAGGAGCTATACGGCGACCAGGCCAAGCTGAACAAGCTGCCGGAGTACATCAAGCAGGCCCAGGAATTAGCCGGCCAGGGCCAAGACATCACCCTAACCGGCCCCGGCCCCGTCTGGCTGTACCTGGCCGTCGCCCACGCGCTTCACGGCAAGGCCAGGTCTTTGCGCTACGACAGCCCGGTTACCGGGCCGGTGGTCATTTTTGACCATAATCCCTATTAATAATAAGGAGGGTGCCATCTTGAAAGACGTTCTGTCGGAATTGAAAGAGGTCCTGGAACACGCATCCGTACTCGCGGATGAAGTCGCCCGGAAACAAGAAGCGGTTACTACCCAGGAAGCGGAAACCCTAACTAGGCTCATCGAGCTAGTCCAGCCAATCCTGCCGGCGGTCGGTGAGAAAATCCCAGTCGCCGCCCACCACAGCGGGCACCAGCTGCACAATTGGCGGTATGAATACCTGAAGCGCCCCGGGCTGGTGCTGGTGGACGGCTTCGACAGGGAATATACAGATCGGGATTGGCGTGGTGAGTATACAGGGTCGCGCCTGGTGCTTACCGCCGACGGCCTGCTGGACATTCTGCGCTATGGCCGGTGGTCGGCTGTTCAAGGAGAAGTTTCGTTCTGGAATTCGGATGAAAAGCCACTCACGCCGCGCCAGGCCGTTGAAACCTATGACTTCGCCGACATTGTGTCCGGCCTCGCCCGTGAGATCAAGGCCAGCGCGGAAAAGCAGGAACGACGGGCACAGGAGTTAGAAGAACGACTGAAGGTCTTGCAGCAGGTGCAAGCCGCACTCAAAGGGTCGGGTTAACCCGACCCTTCTTTTTCGCCCCCTGGTAGGGTTTTGTTCTGTGGTTTTGTTCTGTTCCGTGGTTTTGTTTCGTTGCCACGGCCACCGGTTACAAAAGCCTTAGGCACACACAACTTTATTCTGCATCACTTTGCCAAGTTCTTTTGCTATTCTTTGCGCTACCTCGTTAGCTATGTTATTCGCATCGGCTTGAGTATTAACTGTCACGTCCACGTTTTGAGCATTTCCCCGCGTTTCTTAGTATGCTCAATGAATTTGTCCATGGCCTTTAGCTTAGATTTTGTTTGTTCGTCGCCAGTCGTATTGATCACTAAATCCAAGCGGTAATACTCTTGTTCAGCCATAATTAATCCCTCCATCAGCTTTTCCCAAGGTACATGGGGTTAATTCGCTATCGCGCTGCACGCTTCCTTTTCAGTTTTTCCCGCCCGGGCCAGTACCACGGGCACTTGATGATTCGTACCAACGTTTGCCCGGTTTCCGGGTTGGTTAGGGTGACGGTTTCAGCGCCCGGCGGTGGGTTCTGGGGAGCATTTTCAGGGCACAAGACACTCTTCCACGTCACCCGCAAGCAGTTCCAGCACAAAGACTCTGGCTCTTTAACTCTCTTGCCGCCCTTTTTACCAGCCTTTGCCAGCGGTTCTTCACCTCCGCCTGGGAAACGTTTAACATCCGGGAGGCGAGCCAAAAGTCTCCTCGGGCACGCCACATCATTAATAGGGTTTCGCGCTCCGTCCGCCGCTTCAGCCGGTCGATAACCCGCCGCACCGCCGCCAGTTCCCGCTCAAGCGCACCTAACTCGGCAAGCTCACAGCCCCGGTCGCCGGTGCGGTCGCTCGGCCATCCGCCAGCAACCGGCTCAATTACCGCGCCTTGCCGCATTTTTTCGAGAAGGTCGCGCCGCCGGCCGGCCAGCTGGCGCACCAAAATCGGGAATCTCAAAAGCAAAATCTCCGCTCGTTCCACCCTTTCCGTTACCCCTCCCTGCGAAAGAGTACAGTATGCCGCGCCAGCTCGTCATAAATGGCTCGATAGGCCACATCGTAAGCCCGGCTTGTGCGGAGCAAATCCGGCCCGCTCCGCCGTAACCACCCCACCAGACGAACCAACTCAGGTTTGAATTGGGTGTACCATACCTGATTAACGCAAAACCTTGAACCACGCATCCGCCGCGCTCTGGCCCGCAGGTCGGCCAACCGTGGCTCCAATGCGGCCAATTGCTCCCAGGTCACGGGGTCAAGCGGTTCCGGCGCCGGCTGCAACGGCCCCGCTTTGCCGGGCAGGTCGGCTAGGCTAATGACAATTGGTTTAAGCATTTTCATCACCCCCTTTTTTTACTCACGCTGCGGTGGTGACTTCGGAGTCCGCCGGGCCAGGGCGTCCGCCCGGCGCTGGTGTTTGCCCCGGCGCAAGGCTCGTGCCCAGATGTCAGGATGATTCCGCAGCATGGTCATCACCTCGCCCGGTGTCAGGACCACCAGGCACTTTGGCAGTCTGATGTGAATCATTAGTGTAACCGCCTCCCTGGAATGCTCCGCCACCAGCCGGGCCGGTAAACCCACTCCCGCCGCTCGTTGTCCCAGGCATAGTCCAGCGGGTCCTCCGTGCCCAGGTCGTGAGTCACCGGCAACGGGTAAGAAAATAGCTGTTGCTTCCAGCGCAGGTACTCCAGTACTTCCGGTTTGTGCTGCCGCAGCCGCTCCAGAAGCTCCGGCGTCATTGCACCCTTCGGACCACGCCAGCGCAGCTTGTCCCCGGCAGGTTCCAGGGTGATCCCGCGCCGGCGGAGGTCGTTAACAAGCTGCTGAACATTCATAGCTCCCCAACCTCCCGCGCCGCGCGGTGCGCTTCAGCCAGCGCCCGCGCCGCTTGTATTTGCTCTTTCACCGCCGCGCGCAGCTTGGCCAAGTCTCGCTGCTCGTGCGCGTCTCTGATTTTTTGCTCTGCTTCGTCTAGCTTGCGCTTGTACTCTGCAGCGCTAGAAGTGTGCATCCACCTGTGCACCTCCCCGGACAGAATCTCGATAAGCCGGTCCACAAGTTTGCTGGTGATTCGTGTAGCTTCGTCTTCGTTCCAGGCCGTTTCATCCGGAACCAATTTGTTACCCGCAGTAGCGTCCCTAGCGGTCCTAGCGTCCCTATCGTTGGTATTACTGGCTTCGCGCAGGGACGCTTTAGGGACGCTTTTGCGTTCGCGGTCAAGTAGCGTTCCCCCAAGCGTCCCTACCGGAACCCGCGCCGTTTCTGGATTAGGGACGCTAGGGTCAGTAGGGACGCTTTTTTGAGTACCCTTTTGGATGGTTATTATACGAGTACGCGCCCCTGTCTTTCCCCCCGGCTCCCGCTGGCACTCAAAGAGGATACCCGCGTCCTGCAAGTTACTTTTAACTTCTTTCAGCCGCCTGGTCAGCACGTGCGCCGCCTTCGGCCAGGCTTTGCTGCTAACATTGATTTTCTCCCGCTCGGCTATTTCAGTAAGTTCCTCTAATAGCCGCGCCGGCGTTCCGGTCCAGCTTTCGCGCTCATCTAAAAACGCTACCACCGCCGCCGCCACGGGATGGTTTTCCAAAGCCGCCTCATTCGCCTGGTTGATTTTCCGGTAGTAGGCCGCCAAGAATTCTTCACCCCCCGCTCCTATGGCTTCGGCCACGGCATACCCCCACCGCGTAAAGTCGGCCATACGCGGCAGGCGCTTCAGGTCCACTTTAGGGTAAATCTCCATAGCCCCGGCCAGCGCGTCAAACAGGCCAGCCAGGATTACCTGCTTCGCCTCGTTGAAGGTCTGCCAAAAGTCCTTCTCTTCCCTTCGCTGCTCTTCTGGGACCCGCTCCAGATTAAAAATAATGGCCCGGTCCAGCAGGTCCGCTCTGGTTACGCCCGGGTTAATGCCGTTGAGGATTACAGCAGCGTGCTGGAACCTCAAAATAACTTCATCCTCATCGCTGTATAACTCCCGCTTTGTCCACCCGCCGCCCGTAACGGCCCTACAAAGTAAATCACTCTGCCAAGGTCGTAAACCGTCCAAGTTATCGAAACTCGCGCAGTAGTTTTTAGCTAAGGTCAAAGCTAATTCATCCTGCTTGTCCTGCAAAGCTAAGGCCGGCTCAACCGCCGGGTCAATCAATTCCCGCAGCACCCGCATGGTCGTGCTCTTGCAAGCGCCCTTTTCGCCGGCCAGCACCGGGACCGTGTGCGGGATACCGGGAATTAAGGCCGTAACGGTCCACACCAACATCAAAAGCTGGTCGTCTGGATCGGTTACGTTGACAAACTCCAACAGTTTAAACAGATCCCCCTTTCCGGCAGGCAGTACTTGCGCCGCCGTGTTTCTTTCCCGTTTGAACAGGATGGGCGCTGGCACCACTTCCCACTTTCCCGGCTCGATCCGGACCGCTCGCCAGTCCTTGCGGCCAAGGTCGTACCAAAACGCCCCGCTGTGCTCAGCCACCCGCAAGAAAAGCCGCCGCTTGGGGCCGTTAAACACGGCTTCGGCTTCCAGGGTATTCCGTGCCTGCGTCATCGCGTCAGATTTAGGAACCCGATCTTCCGCTAAATACATCCTACGGACCAACCACCGCCGGAAGGCCTTGGATTTCACTTTCATTACCGCCTTGCCGCCGCCTACATTAGGAACAGCGGCCCAGGCCTCCTGCTCCTCATCGTGAAACAACGTACAGCCTGCTAGCGCTAACTCAACTAATCGCGTCGCCTGGTTCTTTTTCTGCTCATCCTCTGCCGTGATCTCCGCAAGGGCCGCTTTCTCTTCGTCGGTCAACGCGTCAACTAGCTTAGACACTTGCACCACTCCTTCAAAACTGCTAACTGCTGCTCTGCTGCACTGAATTGCAACACGTCAAGCAAGTGCTCAACATAAACTTCCAACATCGCCGCCGCCTCCCGGCCCGGCGCGTCCGGGCCGGCGGCTACAACGCGGCTGCTCGCTTGATAAATCAAGCAAAGTTTGCAGTAAACACGGTTTTTTAGTCGCTGTAACGCTGCTTCAAGCTCTCGCTCGCGCTGCATCTTCTTTAGCGCCTGCCGCGCCCGGCGCCGCGCCGCCGGGGTCGCCGGCTCGTCCGCTGCCAGGCCGAACGCGCGGCAAATTTCACGCGCCGCGTCCACCGGGCGCAGGCCCAGCAAACGCCCCACGAGGTCTATGCCATCGCCCCGTGCGCCACAGCCGAAACAATAGAAACCGTCTTTGAAAATGACAAAACTTGGGTTTTTATCTGCGTGAAATGGACACTTCGCAACGAAACGCCGCCCGGCCCGGCGCAGCTCAGTCGGCATGAATCGCTGCGCTACTTCGTAAACAGAAATTTCTTTTACTCGTTGAAAGATGTTTGTGTGCTGTGCTAAACTAAAAGCAGACATTGAAATCACCTGCGCCCCCGGCCAGCGCGCCGGGGGTCGTTTTTTTAGCGCTTCTCGCCGAAGAGCCACGCGCGGAAAGCATCTCGCGCTACATAAAACCGCTTGCCGTGGCGCACCGCAGGAAAATCAGGACGCTTGAACAGCTTGTAAATCTGATTGATCCCCGCTCCGGGGAGCAGGTTTTGCTCGTGCACCGCCTGCGGCGTCAACAGCAATGGCAATTCTTCCCAGTTAGTCGCGGCTCTTTTGCGCTTCATTGTCAAACCCCCTGTTCGTTTTCAGCTTTCGCTGCTATCTTCCGCTTTTTCACGCGCATACGGCGCATGATACATTGAAAAACAAAAACGGCGAACAAGGCTTTCGGCCTTGCCCGCCGTCGCGGTGCATCGTCGGGGGATTTCGCGCATCCCCTGGCGCATTTTTATTTTTACCAAGTTATTTATAACCACCGTTGGCTTGCGTTGTCAACTCCTGTTTGGCTGAAGCGTGCCAATTAGGAAACCAACTTTACTGCTTAATTACTGCTAAGACACGGTTAAAAGCGGTTAAAAGGAGTGTTTTTCCTCTTTCTCCCAGCCCGCAAACCCTTGAAAATAGTGACTTTCGGTGGTTTGGGGTGGGTAGGAGTATGGTACTTCTTGAACCTTGGGAGCAGGAGGCCGGGAGTTCAAATCTCCCCATCCCGACCAGGAACGTCAGGGGCTTTTGGCAGGCAAACCCATAACAGTTTTATTAGCTTGGCGCTTAGGGCGCAAAGGATCAGGAGCATTGCTCCTGGTCCTTTGGTTTACGGTCGTAATAACCGCTTGAGCAGTTGGAGCAATTGACGACGTTCGTTCTGGGATAGCGGCGCCAGGTACTGTTCCTGCACGCTGTCCGCCATACGGCCGGCTTCGGCCACTACCTTTCGGGCCGGTTCGGTGATGCTAACGGCGTGCTTACGCCGGTCGGCGGTATTTTTGGCCCGGACCGCCAAGCCGCGTTTCTCCAGGTCGTCAACAATGTGGACCATGGTGGTTCGGTCAATGTACAGCCTCTGCCCTATGGCCTGTTGGGACAGAGGGCTAGACGCGTCCAGCAGCACCAGCACGGCATAGTGCTGGGGTTTAATTCCCAACGGCTCAAGACTTTCCGTGAACATGGCGTGCAGCTGACGTGCAACCTTGTTGAGAACAAAGCCGATCTGGCCACCGAGACGATCCGGAAGTTCGAAAAGACCAAGATCCCCCTGCGCCGTCCCGTTTGGCTGTCCTTTTCCCAGCACCATCCTTTTCCCCCCGATGTCGTTCAGCGTCTTCGCTCCCTTCTGATGTCCAGCAGCAGGCGTAAGCCCAGGATTCCTGAAAAGGCGAAACCGGCCATGCCCAAGGCGGAATGGCCGAAGAGCAACGGCGGTATCGCGGCGGTGGTCATCACCGATGACCCCAAAATCATCGAGCCCAGTATGATCCCGGTGGTCAGGCGGTTGGAGGACTTAACCAGCGCCTCTTCCAACTTTTGCGTGCCCTCGAACCGGACCGCTATCTCACCTTTTTCCAGGCGACGAAAGATTCGGTCGGCTCTCTCGGGCAGGTTCTCCACCAACCGGGCCGCAGCGGCACCTTGGTTGCGGATTCTCCGGGCAACCTCCGCGGGGTGAGTGCGTTCCGTGACCAACCGTTGTAAATGCGGCTTAACGGACGCCGGAATGTCCAGCTCCGGATAAATCTGCTGACCCAAGCCTTCCATGGTGAATAACGCCTTGGACATAAAGGCGTACTGCGCCGGTATGGCCACCCTGTGCTTTTGAAAAACGGCCAGAAAATCGATCAGCAGGTGCCCCACGCTGCGGTGGCGGCGGTCGGTAGCAAAAAAGGTGTCCAGGAGTTCTCGGATATCCCGCTGCAAGGGTAGCGGGTTTCCAACCTCTTCAACATCGAAAGCGCGCCTTGCCGTAGCGGTAACTCTTTCTTCGTCACGGTCTAGTATGGCCAACAGCAGGTCGATGATGTCCCGGCGCATGGTATGTGTTAGCCGTCCGACCATACCCCAGTCCAAAAGACAAATCCGGCCTTCCGGCGTGATCAACACGTTTCCGGCGTGGGGGTCGGCGTGGAAAAAACCCTGCCGGAGAATCTGGTTGATTTGCACTTCAAGCCCGGCCTCCGCCAGTTTCCGCCGTTGCTCCCGACCAAGGTCAATCTTAGAAACCCGCACTCCCTCCACGAATCCCATGGTCAGTACCTTGCGGGTGGTGTAAGCATCGTATACTTTGGGGGCTGTAACCAGGGAGTTTTCATCGATAGCCGCGCGGAAAACCTTGATGTTGGCCGCTTCCTTCAAGAAGTCCAGTTCGTTGTTGATGCTGTACCGCAGCTCTTCGACCAACGCGGGTAGGTTGTACACCTGCAACTCAGGATAACGGTCATGAAGCCGGCTCGCCAAGCAAGCCAGAACGTTCAGGTCGGCTTGAACGGTGGTGAAGACTTTCGGCCGCCGCACCTTGACGGCCACCACTTCGCCGGTGTCCCGCAACACCGCCCGGTGCACCTGCGAAAGAGAGGCCGCCGCCACGGGTTCCGTATCAAACTCCTTGAAAATGGCTTCCAGCGGACCGAGTTCGGCCTCCAGCTTTTGTTCTACATCGGCAAAGGGTTCGGGGGGCACCGAATCCTGCAGTTTTTCGAGTTCGGACAGGAGTTCCGGGGGTACCAAGTCGGGACGCATGCTCGCTAACTGACCGAACTTGATGAAAGTAGGCCCGAGTTCTTCCAGCACCATCCGTATGCGGGCGTAGACCGGCAAACCCTTCTCGATCCCGGTGATCCGGTGGGCGAGGCCCAAATCCGGGATGCGGCAGCGGTCCACGAAATCACGTAACCCGTATTTAATGATAATGCCCGCGATATCCTTGGACCGTACAAGACCCGCCAGTGACCGATACGCGGGGCTGGGCGATTCCTTGTGCAGAATCTCTTTCCATCCCAATCTTGCTTACCGCCCTTCCGAACCATAATAAAGCCGTCCCGGAAATCGGATAAGATTGTTGTGATGTGTGATGTTCAGTATAACTGACCAACCATCCACTGTCAATTTTGACGGCAGCGTCGGTTTCAACAGCCCTCGGCAGTGTTCTGTACGCGTATCATTTTCCCCCGGAAGGGTCCCACAACTCCGTCAGCCTTGCGGCCTGTTCGTCAACAACGCCACCAGAAAACGCTTGAACACCGCGGCCAGTGAAAGGGCCTTTCGGGACGGATGGGCTTGATCCACGGCAGCCAGCCCGGCACCGGCCCGCACCTGGTCACCGCTGAGGATATTTAGCCATTGGTCCGGGGCCTCTGCGGGCAGGAACAGGCTGCTGTTTCCCCAAACCGCTTCGCCCAGCGGGAAACCAGCCGGCAGCAGTTCGACACCAGCAGTCTTTCCCGGTGTCTGCCGCATGGCATCCAGGAGGCGAACCAACAACCGGGGCACCACCGCCACCGACCAGGTTTGGCCCAGGCGCCGGGCGAAGGCGCAAACGTTCTCTTTCGCGTGCCCGCTGACTTTAAGGGGAATATACTCCCCGAAAGCGAACAGCTCCCGGTGGGCACGGCGGTGGTTCAAGGCCTTGTAAGTCAGGTAAAGCTTGATCCGCCCGTCATCCCAGGCGGTCAGCAGCTGCCGCAGCAAGGCCGACCGGTCTTTAGCCTCCCGCTGTCGGAGGTCGTCCAGCAACGCCGCCCGTAGCCCGAAGTCCACCGGACGTCGGTTGTCCGGATCGACAAGGCTGAAGTCCCATAGCTCCGTTCCCTGGTAGAAGTCGGGCACCCCCGGCGCAGCCGCTTTCAGTAACACCTGGGCCAGAGAATTGATCGCCCCGTAGTGGGCAATTGTCCGCTGAAACCGCAGAAAGTCCGGTAGAAAATGGTTTTCGGGCCCGGATTCTAGAATCCTACCGATAAAGTCTACCAAACCGTTCTCGTACTCACGGTCGATGTTCCGCCAGCTGGTGTGGATCTTGGCTTCCCGGGCCGCCTTGATCATGTAATCCTGCAACCGCTCCCGAAAGTCGGGCACTTCCTCAGCCCGCAGGGGCCAGGCGCCCACCAGCGTCTGGTAAAGCAGGTGTTCGGTGTTTTCATCGGGTACGGGCTGCCCGCGCACCACCGGCTTTCGCGGCTGGTTCCAGCGGCGCCACTGGTCCAGCCGCCCGGCCCACAGTTTCGGGATCTCCGAGAGTACGTTGATCCGGGCCCGCACGTCCTCACTGCGTTTGTTGTCGTGCGTGGACGTGGCGTTCAAGGTGTGAGGCCACCGTTCGCGCCGCGCCCGCAGGCGCTGGTGAAACTCGGCCACGCCTACCCCCAGGGGCTGGGGTTCGCCGCCCACCTCGTTCAGGGACACCAAGCGGTTGTATACGTAGAGAGCGGTATCCTCAAACCCTTTGGCCATAATCGGCCCGCTGTACTGCTGCCAGCGCATTACGAAGAAAAGCCAAGCTTCTTTCTCCTCCGGGCCCAGACCGTCCGGGAAGTCCAGCAGCAGGACCCGCCGCAAAAACTCCAGGGCCGGGTCCAGATCGGGTTCTCGCTTCTTGGCGGCGCACACGGCCGCCTCAATATAGCCCCGGTCGCGTCCGGCCACCCGGAAACCGCGGGTGTAGGTCCGGTACACGGGCAGGTGCACGGTGACTTCCACCAAAGCCCCCTCCAGTTCGTTGATGGTCAGGTCGCGACCGTGGCGGTCTCCTTCCGCCAGCCGTCCCAGCATCCGCGCCAAACCGTTCATTTCCCCGGGGAAAAACACCCGTGCCATCCGCCGCTTCCGAGACTCCACCAACGCGGTAAAATCGGTTTTGGCCCCGTCTAGTTCGGAGTAAACGGCGTCCAGTTCCTCTTCCGCCCGCCGGTTCACAAACAGCCCGTTCACGAGGTTGAGAAAATCGTAGCCTGTGGTCCCACAGCACGGCCAATCGGGCAGTTCCTCATCTTCGCCCAGAATTTTTTCCACCACCACGTAAAAACTCCCGTCCGGCCCGGAAAGGTGTTCCTGGAGCTTTTCCAGGTATCCGTGCGGATCGTGCAGCCCGTCAATATGATCAACACGCAATCCGGTGATTTGGCCCGCCCGGGCCATCTCCAGGATCAGGCCGTGGGTAGCGTTGAAAACCTCTTCGTTCTCCACCCTGATCGAGACCAAATCGCTGATGTTGAAGAAACGCCGGTAGTTGAGTTCCTGGTTCGCCGTCCGCCAAAAGGAAAGCCGGTAAGCCTGTTCGTTCAGTAACCGATCTAGCCGATCAAGGGCGGCCGCTTCACCTTCTTCCCCGTTGAAGATCTGCAGGTTCTCGTCGATGAACGCCTTGGCCTCCGGATACTCTGTGTACAGATGCGCAAGCTTGGCAATCACCCGCCGGAACGCCGGCGTCGGCCGCACCGGAAGGCGGGCGGCCGTGTTGGCCAGTTCCACCAATTGGGGCACCACCGGGTGTTCCGGCCCGAGAACAGCGGCCAAGGCCTCCAGCCGGTGCCCCAAGATCTTGCCGTAGCAGTGCGGGCCGACCGGCAGTTCCTGGTCGTAGTAGCGAATTACAAAACCATTGTCGGACAGCGCTAAGGCCAGTTCCCGGTTCTCCAGTACCCGGCCGTACCGGTCGCCCAGAATCGGGAGCAGCACTTTGCCCGCCAATCCCGGCCTGGGCGGCCGCCAGTCGATGTCGAAGTAACCCGCGTACGGCGAGTCCGGACCGTGCCACAGAACATCCCGCCACCAGGGGTTCTCCGTGCTGGCGGCCATGTGGTTGGGCACGATGTCCAGTACAAGCCCCATCTCGCGTTGTCGCAGCGCATCGGCCAGGGCGGCAATCCCGTCTTCACCCCCCAGCGCCGGGTTGATGCGGGTTGGATCGGTGACGTCATATCCGTGTGAGCTCCGGCGCCTGGCTTGGAGCAAGGGCGAGGCATAAAGGTCGGTGACGCCCAGCGCTTCCAGGTAGGGCACCAGTTGCCGGGCATTATCCAGACGAAAAGCGGCGTTGAACTGCAACCGGTAGGTAGCCGCTGGAATTCGTCCCGGGGGTTTCATCTCAGGTGCCCCTCCGCATGCGCAGTTTTTCGCCCAGGACCTCGAACCTTTCCACCCATCGCCGGCTGTCTTCATCCCCGTGCGCTGCATCGCCCCGGAGCATGGGATAAACCGTATTGAGCAGCTTGTAGTAAATGTTCTGCACCTTCCAAAGGTCCACTTCGAACGGCAAGGTGTGGGTCAGGTCGATTACCGCTTCCAGGTTTTGGAGCAGCCCAAGATTACCAGGTTTGTCCGCAAGCTGCCGCGCCATCCTTTCGACGGTCCGCTCCAGGGCGTAGCTCAGCTCGCCGGCGTGGAGCTTGACGTCCAGTGTTTCGGCCTCGCGCAGCAGGGCGGCGATGCGCTCCAGATCAGGCTTCTCATCCAGAAAGGCACCTCGGAGGCGGATGTTAATCACGAACTCGGCGGCGGTATGCAGGGTTTTCGGCCGGGAAAAGCCCAACTGTTTCAGAAGCCGCATCAGGGAAACGTGCCGTTCGTAGAACCGGTGACAGTCGGACTCCACCTCGGCGAGCGCTTCATCCAGAATCAACCCCACGACTTCCCGCTGCTTATCCCGGAAAAGCTGTTTGAGAGAATAGGTCATACCGGAAAAGTAACGATCCAGCAACCGGATTACCTCGGGCAGATCCCCACGGTCAAACGTTTCCGTAACGCCCCGCACCATTTCCTGATAGGCTTCCTCGCCGCGATACACCCGGACACCGGCGTTTAAGTGGTGACCGCCAAAATAGAGCGCTCCGTAGCTGAGGGTCTCCGACTCCCGCGTGATCCTGGATGTAAACCGCGCCCTCCCCACCGCCAGTTTGGTCTTACCCGAAACCATGTCCAGACGGTCCTCCTGGTGCACGGTATAACAATAAATGCGCGACCGGTCTTGGTACTTGTCAAACAGTGAAGTAATGGCGTAGTGGGCACCCACCTTCGCCAGGTCTACCATGGCCGGCTTGACGTACTTCTCGTAAACGTGCGCGCCGTCCCGGTGCGCCGGAATATTGCTTTTGGCCTCGGCCAGCCGCTCCAGGAACGGTGTTTCTATTCTCGCGGCAAACAGTTCCTCCGCCAACTGGATGACCCGGCCCGCATACCGAAGCACCTGCGTAGTCTCGAGGCCCGAAATGTCGTCGAAAAACCAGCCGCAACTTGTGTACATCAGCATGGCGTGCCGCTGCATCTCCAGTAGCTTAAGCGCCGTGACCGCTTCCTCTGGCTCAAGTCTTCTTCCGGCCTCGGCTTTTAAAAACTGCGCTACGTTTTCCGGCGACCGATCCAAAATCACCGCGATGTAACCGTCCCGCGCTGCCCACGGTTCCTTGAAGAAACGCCCGGCCTGCTCTTCGTACCGGGGAGCCAGCGTGTCCCGGAGCCAGTCGAAGGCCTCCCGCAACGGTGCCCGCCAACCCTGATGCCACCCCGGGTACCGGCCAGAGTTGCAGCCGCAGTCACTTCGCCACCGCTCCACCCCGTGGGCACAGCTCCAGGCCGTGTTCTCGACGATTTCTACCGCGTGCGTAGGCGGGTGCAGCGCAAGGTACTCACCGTAGTTGGTGATCCGAGCCCGGCTGTGGGCCTCGATACGGTGCAGCGCGTAAGCCAGGGCCATGTCACCATGCCGGTGGTGGTGTCCGTAAGTCTCCCCGTCAGTGGCAATGTGCACCAGCTGAGGCCGGTTTCGGTCGCGGTCAAAACGGCCCTCTAACCGCTGAACCAAAAACTCGCCATTCGCAAGCAGCCCTTCGAAAGCGACCGCCTGCGAGACGGAACCATCGTAGAAAAAGAGGTCAATGTACCGATCGGAACCGGGCAGATACAGCCGGTACGGCATGGTGGGATCCACACCCCTGGTCTGCACCTCCTGCCACTGGTCGGTCCCCAGCCGGCGTACCCGCCGGGCCTGGTGCGGTGCCAGGAGGGTGAAACGGATGCCGTGCTCTGCCAAAACCGCCAGCGTTTCCAGGTCTACCGCCGTTTCCGGCAAAAACATTCCCTCGGGTCGCCGCCCGAAACGGTATTCAAAGTCCCGAATTCCCCAGATCACTTGGGTATGCTTGTCACGCCGGTTGGCCAGGGGCATGATCATGTGGCTGTACACCAGGGCCATAGCCGAACCGTGCCCGGAAAAACGCCGCTGGCTTTCCTGGTCGGCCTGAATTATGGCGCAGTACACCTCCGGCGCCTTGGCCTCCATCCAAGAAAGCAAGGTAGGGCCAAAATCAAAGCTGATCCGGGTGTAATTGTTCACGATTCTCTCGATCCGCCCCTCACCGTCCAGAATGCGAGAGGCGGTATTCGGCTCATAGCACTCGGCGGTGATCCGCTCGTTCCAATCATGGTACGGATAAGCGGACTCCTGGAATTCGATGTCTTCCAGCCACGGGTTTTCCCGCGGTGGCTGGTAGAAGTGGCCATGAATGCAGATATAGCGCTTCACCCGGTTACGCCTCCTTCGTCCGTGCTAGCAGAATGCAACTCTCGGGATTGAGGGTCACCTGGACCTCCCCGGCGGATGCTATCTCCGCCGGCACCGTGCTCCCCTCACCCAGCCACCGGCTCTCAGCCGTGTCCAGCAATTTCCGCCAGCGCCCCTGCGGCAGAGGCAGGGTAATGGTCAACCCGGCAGTGCCGAAAAAGAACACCAGCCAGGTCTCTTCAGCGCCGCTGCCGCATCGCACCAGCAGCAGCTTTTCTCGTTCGTAAACGTCCGCCTCGAGGTTTTCCCGATCCATTACAGCCAAAGCCGGCAATTCCCGACGCAGACGGATCAACTCGCGGTAGAGTTCCTCAAGCGCCCGGTGCCGCCCCTGCCGGCGCAATTCGCGCTGGAGCTTGCAACGGTGAAAGGTCACCTCGTCCTGTGGATCTGGAACCTCCGCCTCCCACCCGAAATCCGCGAATTCTTCCCGGCGTCCTTTCCGCACCGTCGCCACCAGTTCCGGATCGGAATGGCTGGTGAAATACTGGAAAGGAGCGGTCTCGCCGTATTCCTCACCCATAAACAGGAGGGGCGTGAAGGGTGAAAACATCACCGCACAAGCCGCCAGTTTCAGCCCGGCATAGGAGGTGAGCGTGCTCAGCCTTTCACCCCGGGCCCGATTGCCCACCTGATCGTGGTTTTGGGCAAAGACGATAAACTGCTCGCCGGAACACTGGTACGTCGGGCTGCCGTGGCGACGGCGGCGGTACGCCGAGTACTGGCCGGTAAAAACAAACCCTTCACGGAAAGCCCGGGCCAGTTGTGAGAGCTTCCCGAAATCACGGTAATACCCGTCCCGTTCCCCGGTCAGCAAAACGTGTAGGGCGTGGTGAAAATCGTCGGCCCACTGGGCATCCAGGCCGTAGCCGCCCACCGCCCGCGGCCTGATCACCCTGGCGTCGTTCAGGTCACTTTCGGCGATCACCAGGACCCGCCGGCCCAGGCGTTCCGCGTGCCGGTGCACCGTAGCGGTCAGTTCGTCCAGAAAGGGCAGCGCCGCCTGGTCAACGATGGCGTGGACGGCGTCCAGCCGAAAGCCGTCGATATGAAAGTCGGTCATCCAGTACAGCGCGTTTTCAATGAAGAAACGCCGCACCTCGTCGCTGTCCGGTCCGTCAAAATTGAGCGCCGCGCCCCACGGAGTGAGGTAGCGATCGGTGAAGTAAGGCGCGAATTCACCGAAATAATTGCCCTCCGGACCCAAATGGTTGTAGACCACATCCAGGATCACGGCCATTCTGTGTCCGTGACAGGCATCCACCAGGCGCCGCAAACCCTCCGGACCGCCGTAGGAATTCTGGACCGCAAAAGGGTAAACCCCGTCATAGCCCCAGTTACGATCACCCGGAAACTGGGCAACGGGCATCAACTCGATGGCCGTGACGCCCAGTTCCCGAAGCTCCTCCAGGTGCGGGATGACCGCTTCAAAAGTGCCCGTTTCGGTAAACGTGCCCACGTGCAGTTCGTATAAAACCAGCGCCTGCCGGTCCGGACCGAACCAACGGTGGTCCGACCAGGCAAAGGTGAGGGCATCCACCACCTGCGACGGGCCGTGCACACCGTGGGGCTGGGCGCGGGATGCGGGATCGGGCCTGCCATCCCGTCCGTCCAGCCGGTATAGGTACAGACTGCCGGGTTCGACCCCCGCAGCCACCCCGGAGTGGTAACCCCGTTCCCGGCGCACCAGGGGCACTATTTGCTCCCGCGAGGCAACCAGATGCACGGCCACCGATTCGGCCCGCGGCGCCCACACGTTGAAAGCACACCGACCGTCTCCCAGGTAAGTGGCCCCCAGATTCAACTCCATCGTGCTCATCCCTCGCCCTCACTGCCCCACATCACGGGAAGGGCACCATCCCGACCGGAAGAGCCGCCCAAACGGCGAAGTAGACCCCGTGTTCCCCTCAACGGACAGGAAGTAATACCCGCGCTTTTCGTAAAAACGGCAGTCGCTGCCCTCATCGAAAAGATAAAGATCATCCCCGGTCAGGAGGGTCACGTTGTTCCTGACCATGCGCCATGCCCCCCCTCAAACCGTTGATTTCCCCGAGCGTCTCCAATATATGCGGCATCACGCTAAAGTCCTCGAAAGCATACTTTGCCTTGCGCCGCCAGTTGGGACGTTCGTGACCTGTCCCAGGCTCATTCTGGGGCTTTGTCTCCAGCCATAGATCCTCCAGGTTGACCAGCACGGTGCGCGCCCGGCTGGCGGCCAAGTGCGCCAGGCAAGCCCGTAAAACGGTACCGGTTTCATCCGGCGGCAGCTCCGGCCAACCCTGACGGTGCAGAAAAAACCGCAGGGCCGCACGGTCCGTGACGCTTTGTCCTTCCCAAAAAGCGGCAAAGGGCGGGGTGTCATGGGTGTTTAGCGCCGCCAGGGCATCGGATGGTATGCTTCTAAGCGTCCTGACGGGATCGGCCTGGCGTTCGAAGGGCAGGATATACATCCGCTGCACCTTGTGCCGGGCCATGGTTTGCCGGACATAACCGGGCACCGTGCCCAGATCCTCGCCGATGATTAGTGTGCGGTAGCGGTGCGATTCCAAGGCCAAAATGGCATAAAACTCCGTGGCCGGATAGCGCACGTAAACCCCGGCGCGCGCTTCCATGCCTCTGGGAATCCAAAAGAAACGGTGCAACCCCATCACGTGGTCAAGACGCAGGGCGGCCGCGTGCCGAAGGTGGTGGCGCAGGCCGGCGATGTAATAGCGGTAGCCCTGTTCCCGTAACCGCTCCGGGTGCAGAGGCGGAAATCCCCAGTCCTGCCCCTGGTCAAAAAACGGGTCCGGTGGTGCACCGACACTAATGTCCAGCGCGAAATTGGCCCGCTCGCGCCATGTATCGTAACCGTCGGAGTGCACCCCCAGCGGCAGGTCCAGGTACAACCCCGGACCCGGATCGCGGGCCTGGGCCGAAAGCGCTTCCAACCGTTCGTGCAGCAGCCACTGCACATACAGGTGGTAGCGTTCCACGGCGGGGTCGTAGTCGCCCTCATCGATAACACCGTTTCGCAACCGTTCTGGCCACACCGGCCAACCGACCCGCTGCCGCTCCGCAACCGCGCGAAAACGGGCATAGTCGCACGCCGCCGGATGTGTCCTGGCCCACCGCATCAGGCTGCGCAAACGTCCCGAATCCCCGTCGAAGCAGCATTTCGCCAGCGGTTCCAACACCGCTCGCTTAAGCGCCATCCCCCGGCGGTAATCCACCAACGGCAGCGACCGGAGGGAGGCGACTTCGTCCCTGAACCCTGGCGCATTCAGAATCTCCAGGGCCGCCGCGCACTGTCCGAGTTCGGGAATGGCAGTAACGTCCAGATAGAATTCGTTCCAAAACAGCCGGCTGACCGGCACATATGGACTCGGTTCAAAAGGTTCGTCCAGAAAAACGGCCAACAGCGGCAAGGTGCCAACCAAATGCCCCCCCAGTTCCCGGACCCACCGCATCAAGGTTCCCAAATCGCTAAGGTCACCGGCTCCCCAACTGCGCCCGGCGTGCAGCGCATAAAGCGGCAAGAAGACACCCCACAACCGGCCGTCCGCTTCACCGATGGACACATAGGTCTCACGGGGTGCAACGATCAGGAGCGTCTCCCATGTGCCGGCCGCCAACGTCAGCGTCAGCCGGTGATAACCCCACGGCAGCCCCGGAGGCAACACCAACCGTCGGACTTCGTAAAGCACCCCCTCGACCACCGCCGTACGTACCAAGGTCAGGCAGGTCAGCGCGCTGGACCAGCACTGCACCTCCCCGTTCTCCAATTCAAGCCGGCAAAGGACCGTACGCCCCGGCCGGCCGGCCGGCAGGCGCAGTTTTACGGAGACGTGCTCCCCAGACCACCCCACCACTACCGGTTCACAGACGCACTGCCACCGGACCTGTTTTTGTTCCCGCAAAGCCTGCCGCACGTCCGCCATTTTCGCCACCGGTGCCCCCAGACTCTTCAGTACGGCCAGCAACGCTTCCGGTTCGGCCACCTGCCGCCGGCCGGTAGCGTCCCGATACGAGACTTGCACACCGCAAAGGCGCGCCAGGTTATGTAAAAACTGGATCGGATCCGCCATTAAACTCAACCTGCCTGCTCCAAACTGCCAAGATGTGCAATTATTAGTCTGTCCGCTGCGCTCCAACTTATCCGCCGGGGTAAAAACGCCCGGACGCTGCAAACACGGACAAAACGGGTAAAACCCATTTCGCGACTATCCGGGTCCAGTCTTATTGACACCAATTGCCCACCGTGTTACAATGAGTTTCGGCAACAAGACCGAGGAGGGATACCCGAGTGGCCAAAGGGGGCGGACTGTAAATCCGCTGGCGACGCCTTCGGAGGTTCGAATCCTCCTCCCTCCACCATAGTGTGGGCCATTAGCTCAATTGGCTAGAGCAGGCGACTCTTAATCGTCAGGTTCGGGGTTCGAGTCCCTGATGGCCCACCAAAAACAGAAAAAATGGCAGGTTCCCGCAGCTGGGATCCTGCCATTTGTTTTTGGTATCCGTTACGAACCGGGTCTGTTCTAGTACTAGTAATTAATGGCCTGACTACCGTTCCCGTTTATCAGCACCTCATGCCCAATAACCTCGTACATGGTGAGCAGGGCAATCAACCACGACAGGGTGGACTCCGCACCCTGGTTGGCATTTACCCCGTGGGGTGTTAAACCGTCGCAGCAGCCACCGGTGGTAAAATCGTAAAGCGGCAGGTTAAGGTCGTTATAGCCCAAGAACCAGTTCAAACAGCGCTGGGCTTCCTCCACCCACATAAACTCGCCGGTACCGCGAAAAGCCTCGAGACAGGCATCCACCAGGGCCATCGCGTCTACGGGCTGTTGGTCAAACCGCGCACGGTACCCTGTACGGGTCATCCAGCCATCATTTCCGACAATGGTCAGGTGCCCTTCGGGGGCCGTTTGCTGTTTGAGCAGCCAGTTCAGCGCCGCCAAACCGGTGTCAAATATTTGCGGGTCGGACAGGTGCCGCCCGGCCAGCAACAGGGCGTGCGGCAACTTGGCGTTGTCGTAGGTCACCACATCTTCGGGCCAGAACCAATCCGGACGGCAGTGTTTGAAGGACTGGTAAAGCTTTTCTGTCAGTTGTCTTCTCACCCGGCGCACCTCGGCGTCACCATGATAGACTTCCAAATAAGCGTGAATGCCCACCAGCGCAAAAGCCCAGCTCCGCAGGAAAGTAAAATCCTCTAGCGCCGGCAGCCCATCCTTAAACAACCGCGTCGCCATGGCGCGGATGGAATCGGTGGGCGCTTCGCGCACCGCCACCCCCAATCCCCAGAGCGCACGGCCATGGGCGTCCTCACTACCGGCCTCCTCGAGCCATTTGCGGTCGTAAGACATAAAATTCCGAAACCGTCCGTTTTCTCGGTTGAAAGCGTGAAGCAGAAAGGCAAGGTATCTTTGGGTTAACGGAATGACTTGCTTGTCCCGGTAAAGGGCGTAGTACAGACTGGTCACGATCAGCGCTCGGGCCTGGTCGTCCACACAGTACCCGTGGTCTCGGTTGGGAATCGTACAGGTGCAGTGCTGCAGAATGCCGGTGTCGTCTGTCATTACCCGCAAATGCTGCAGGTTGGGTACCGGGAGGGCCTCCACAATCCTTGCCGGAGATCGCTGCCTGCTGGTCGCTTTAACCCTGCTTCTGGGCCTTTCCAATACACGGCTGCACAGGTCGAGGTAGCGACGGGCCACCTCCTTCCAGGTCATCCGGCGGCCATACTCATAGGCACGCTTACGCATCGCGTTGCGTTCTTGAACATTGTCTAAAAGATTATTGATGGCCCGCGCCATAGCTTTTACATCGCCGAAAGGCACTAACACGCCGCGTCCTTCAGCCAGCAACTCCTCGGCGTACCAGTAGGGAGTGGAAATCACGGCTTTTCCTGCTCCTACCGCGTACGAGAGGGTGCCGGAAGAAATCTGCACCGGAGAAACATAAGGGGTGATAAATATATCGGCGGCGCTGATGTATTGGCACAGTTCGGGCAGATCAACGAACTTATTATCGAAGCGCACAAAAGATTCTAATCCCAACCGGTGCACCAGTTGGTGCAGGCTGTGCCGGTAAACATCGCCGCTACCTCTGATTATGTGGGGATGGGTTACGCCCAAGATAATGTAGATCACTTCCGGATGAGACTGGATAACCTCCGGCAAAGCCTGGATCACCACTTCGTAACCCTTACCGGGATGTACCAACCCAAAACTCAGAAGAAGCGTACGGTTCTCAACACCGAAAAGGTCTTTATAGTAACTTGGGTCCTCAAAGGCAAAATCCGGTATGCCGTGGGGGATATAAGTTACTTTCTTCTCCGGAATGCCGTAAGTATCACGGAGTATCTGCACGGCTTTCTTACTCATCACGGCCAACTGTTCCGAGTAGTCGGCCAATTCCAGCAGAATTGCGCGCTGTTCATCGGACGGTTCAGTAAGTACCGTGTGTAGCGTAGTGATCAACGGCATCTTCAAATTCTTAACCAGGTGCAGGATGTGACAGCCGATTTTGCCGCCAAAAATCCCGTATTCGTGCTGCAGAATCACAATATTGGTCTGGTTGGTATTTAAAAACTCCGCCGCCCGAAGGTAATCCGTCAGGCTGTTGTCCCGGATCTGAAACTTCACCCGCGGCGGATAGGCGTAACCACCATCGATATCGTCCATGGCCACCACGTCTATCCGGCAGTCTCCGGCGCATTCCTCTTCCAGGGCCCTGGAGAGGTCGTCGGTAAAGGTGGCGATCCCACATTTCCGGGGTACACAGGTCCCGATCAGGGCGATCGACTTTACTTTTCTTGGAATCCGGCCATACATGTGCTTTATTATCCTCCTTTCCTTTTCTTTTTCGCCTGCCAAGCGAGACAGTTGGCCAACAGCTCCTTCACCGGCACGGTGGCAATACCAGACTCCCAATCGGACATGGCGTAAGTAATGATCAATTTGTCGTGGTGGATCACCGCGCCGCAGGAATAGACTACGTTCGGTACATAACCTTCTCTTTCATACTCGTTCGGACAGAGAATCGGTTCTTCCAGCCGCCCGATCAACTTGGCAGGGTTATCTAAGTCAAGAAGGGCCACTCCGATACAGTACTTACGCATGGCTCCCACCCCGTGGGTCAGTACCAACCAACCCGCCTCGGTTTCGATAGGGGAACCGCAGTTGCCAATCTGCACGAACTCCCAGGGATAGGACGGTCCCTGAATCGGTTCCGCTCTGTCCCAGTGGTAAATATCATCGGAAAAAGCTACATAGTTGTTCTCATTATCCAGCCGGGCTAACATGGCGTACTTCCCGCGAATGCGCCGCGGAAAAAGAGCTAGGCCTTTATTGTGCGTTGCTTTACCCGTTAGTGTGGTGGACTTGAAATAAAGAAAATCGCGGGTTTCCAACAGTTTGGAAACGATCGCATGCCCACTATATCCGGTATAAGTGGCATAATAGGTAACCTCGCCGTCGTCATCCGTAAATCGCACCAAGCGAACATCTTCAATCCCTTCTCTTTCATTTTCCAAAACCGGAAAAAGCACGCGTCCCGAGATGCGGGTGTCGGGAGCAAAGCGGACCCGGTAGACGTTCTTGTCCATCCATTGGAGGATCGCGCGCATCTCCGATTGGGCACGTTTGGGTAAGGTGCGTTGGCCTTCGCCTTCTCTAAGCCGCGCTTCCAAGTCCGCGGCGGTAAACTCCGGTGGTAACTCCTGCAAGAAACGTGCCAGCGCCTTGCTATAGACGCCCCGCTGCTTGAGCTTGGCTATAAAATGGCTTTTCTCGTAGTGATTCGGAGCCAGCAACTCTGGCGTCTCCACAAACGGACTAATTGGCCGTGTCTTGATGTTGCAGGCGGCATCAAAAATGCACGACCGGAACTCCAGCGAAGAAATGTGCCCCTCCCCCACGCAGCGGAAGGTGATCAGGTAACGCACTTCACCAATTTTCAGGCCGCTTTGATCCGGATGAAGGGCAATCGAGGGATTAAGAACACCAACTGACTGAATAGAATACTCGCTGGTAAAATAAGCGCCAATGAGCAGTTTTCGGTTTTCTGAAAGGCTTACCCCGCCCGGTAGGTACGGCGCCACAGTCTGGAAGTTGCGTTCTAGAAGCTGCTCAAACCGCCGGTGCCGGTAGGAAAACTCTTCCATTACCTGGCCAAGCAGCATTTCCACCTGGTCCTCCGCAAGGTTCAAGACACGATTGATAATATTGCGCACGCGCTCTTCGCTTGGGATAAATGGCCTGGTAATTACCCGACGACAGTCCGCCTGCCTGATCCCGCCCCTTCGGGTCGCCACCACACAGAGCGAACCCTTTTCCACCATTATATTTCAACCACCTTTTTACATTATAAATATACCGAATAGACAACTGTTGTTAATTATTAGCACTTGGATTATCCAATTGGAAAAGGATCTCTCTGGTTTTTTGTTCCACAAGGGCCGCATCACCCCGGGATTCCACGTTCAAGCGGACCACGGGTTCGGTATTCGACATCCGCAGGTTAAACCGCCACCGCTCAAATTCCACGCTGACGCCGTCCGTTTCGTCGACCGCGAGCGCCTGGGGTGCATATCTGGCTCGGATCCGGGCGATGGCCTCCGCGGGATCATCCACGCGCCGGTTGATCTCACCACTGATGGGATAACGCTGCATCCGTTCCCCCACCAACTCCGAAAGCCTCTTCCCCGTCCGGCTCATGATCTCCAGGACAATCAACCAGGGAATCATGCCGCTATCGCAGTAGGCAAAGTCGCGAAAATAGTGGTGGGCGGACATCTCGCCACCGTAAACGGCATCCTCGGCCCGCATTCTTTCCTTTATGAAAGCGTGCCCGGTCTTGCTTTGAACAGGTATACCTCCTGCTTCCTGAACAACCTCAATCGTGTTCCAGGTCAGTCGCGGATCGTGAATGATCTTGGCCCCCGGATGCTTCGCCAGCAGGTGGCGGGCCAAAAGGCCGACCATGTAGTATCCCTCGATAAAAGTACCCTTTTCGTCAAATAAAAAGCACCGGTCGTAATCGCCGTCCCAGGCGATGCCGAGGTCAGCCTTCTCCCGCACCACGGCCTCCGCCGTAACCCGCCGGTTCTCCGGAAGTAGCGGGTTCGGCACGCCGTTCGGAAAGCGGCCATCGGGTTCGAAGTAGAGCTTGACAAACTGCAACGGCAACCGCTTTTCCAGTCTTTCTATTACCAACCCGGCGCCGCCGTTGCCGGCATTGCAGACCACCTTGAAAGGCTGCAGGGCCTCGGGGTCAATGTATTGCAGCAAATGGTCTACATATAGATCGTAGATGTCCATTTTCTGCACCTTGCCCGGTACGGCCGCCCGCGGTGCTTCGGGCGTCAGGCCACCGCTGGCGACCAGGCGTTCGATCTCCCTTAGCCCTGAATCGCCGCTGATCGGTTTGGCCTTTTCCCGCACCAGTTTCATGCCGTTGTACTCGGCCGGGTTGTGACTGGCCGTCACCATAATACCACCATCCAGGTTTAAAGCGAAGGTGGCAAAATAGACCTGCTCCGTACCGCACAAACCGATATCGCATACATCTACCCCGCTAGCCGTCAAGCCCTTGATCACCGCTGCGCTGAGCGCGGGGCTGGAAAGCCGCACGTCGTGCCCCACCGCTACCCGCCGGGGCCCAACCAGAGCGGCGTAAGCCCGCCCGATGGCGTAGGCCAGATCTTCATTCAGATCCTCGGGCACCCGTCCCCTGATGTCATAAGCCTTGAAGCATGAGATGCGGTCAGACCTGCCGTCCATGCTAGACTCCCTCCATTCCCGACCATTTTCGGCCTCCTGGCGGTCACTACCCACGTCCTCGATTTCGTCGTTGGCCAGGAAAGACTCGACGAGCTGCTTAACTTCTTCGGCCCGCTCCCGGTTAGCCACCAAAGTACGCTTACCGGACCGGACCAAAATGAGATCCTTCACCCCTAAGAGCGCAATGGTCTCGTCCTGGTCAGCACAGAAAACAATATTCGAACCAGCGTCCAGGACCCTGAGCCGGCCGCGAAAAGCGTTGTTCAGATCGTCCTTTTCCAGAAAATCCTCCAGCGCTAACCATCCGCCGACATCACTCCAAGCAAACGGCGCCACAATCACCCGCACCTTGGCCGCTTTTTCCATAACACCGTAATCGATAGATATCTTGGGAAGCTGGACGAACGCGCGTTGGAGTTCCGCAGCCCAGCGATCCGAACCGTCCCAGGCAGTGAACGGCCGGAGAAGACGGTAGTGCACGGGCAAATGCTTTTCAATCTCGGCCAACACCGTGCTTGTCTTCCAAACAAACATGCCGCTGTTCCACAGATAGTTTCCTTTTCGCAAGTAGGCATTAGCCGTTTCCAGGTCCGGTTTTTCTTTGAAACTGGCAACCGTAAAATGTATAATTCCTTGGTCATCGGCCACCTGTTCGCCCAGTTCGATATAGCCATAGCCGGTAGCCGAGTACGTCGGCGGGATACCAAAGGTATACAAGGCGTCATCTCGGTGTGCCGCCCGGGCGGCCGACCATAAAGCCATATGAAATTCCCTAACCGGATGAATCATGTGGTCTGCCGGCAGTACGGCCATTACGGGATCTCCGTAACGCCCGTGGCATAAGAAAGCGGCCAATGCTACCGCCGCAGCTGTATCGCGGCGTTCAGGCTCACCAATCACATTCTGCGGCGGTATTGCGGGAAGCTGCTCGCGCACCATAGGCCGAAAGCAGTCATTGGTAAGTATAAGCGTACGCTCCGGCGGCACCAGAGATGCCACCCGGTCGTAAGTGCTCTGGAGCAAGGACCGATCACCAAACAGCTTCAAAAACTGCTTCGGCTTGCCCGAAGTACTTAAGGGCCAGAAACGCGTCCCCACGCCACCCGCCATGACTACCACGACGAGAGAAAGGTTTTCTCCCACCACGATCACTGACCTCCCGCATCAATATGGTTTGCGAGACCGGCTTAGACAAGGGGCCACGAGTTCGTCGATCCGTGCCGTGCCCACGCACATCACGGTATCGGCGCCCCCCCAGTAAATCTTCACCGTGCCGTCATCCTCGGCCACCGCCCCACAGGTAAAGACCACATTGTGTACATAACCCGTGAGTTCCCACGGATCTTCCGGCTGGAGAATCCATTCGTCGGCGACCCCCAAAACCCTTGCCGGATCATCCAAATCGTGCAGGGCCACGCCCAACCGGTAAACCGATCCATCCATCGTCGGAAACACTCCGTGGTAAATATGCAGCCAACCGTCGGCCGTTTTGATCGGCGTCGCTCCTGGACCGATCTTCATTTCGTCCCAGTGGTACTGAACCGGCTTCATTACCACCCGGGAATCCCCCCAGTGCACCAGATCGGGCGAGTAGGATATCCAGATCGACCAGGGCGAAATCTCGGAATGCGGACGGTCTAAACGTACGTAGCGGCCGTTGAAACGCTGGGGGAAAATAACCACGTTGCGGCAGTCGGCCTGGGTGATCAGGGCCACCCGTTCGACACGAACGAAATCCCGCGTCCGGGCAAGCGCCACCCGCACGCCATGCCGGGAATAGGCACTGTAGGTCAGCAGGTATTCGTCTTCGAGCGGACAGATGCGCACATCTTCCACCCCGAATTCTTCATATTCGGCAAAAACACCTTCCTCGGCCGGAACCAAAAACGGCTTTGGGTGTACGCGAAAGGAAAACCCGTTTTCGCTTTCGGCCAGCCCAATAATCGACCGGCCGTTGCGCCGGTGGGACCGGAACAACATCACATACCGCCCCTGGTGTTTCACCACACCGGCGTTGTGCACCGTGGCTACCGGGTAGGGCACATCGCCCCGCGTTAGTATGGGATTGTGGGGGTACCGCCTGACAATGGCCTGCTGCATGACCGGCCTCCTTATTACGCCCTGCCCGGACCGCCAGAACGCCTTGATTTTTCCAGCACCACTTCATAGACCCGCAAGTAATCGTCCACCATACGGTCGACCGTAAAGCGTTTCTCCACTATTTGCCGGCAACGCAAACGATCAATTGCCGAAACCCGCTCGACCGCCTGAACGGCCTCGGCAACACTGTGCACGAGGAAACCGTTTTCGCCGTCGCGAATGATTTCGGGCATGCTGCCGCGTTTAAAAGCAATGACGGGAGTCCCACACGCCATTGCCTCGACGACGGAAAGGCCGAACGGTTCGTCAAAATTGATCGGATGCAGCAGGGCATAGGCCCCGCCCAGCAGTTCATCGCGTTCCTTCGGTCCCACACTGCCGACGTAAACAAACCGTTTTCCGTCCAGATGGGGGCGCACCTCGCGCTCGAAATAATCCTGATCCTGGATGATGCCGGCCAGGACCAATTTGCGACCGGCGCGAGCCGCTATTTCAATTGCTTCCCGGGTTCCCTTGTCGTGATGAATGCGGCCGAAAAACAAAAGGTACTCCCCTGCTCGGGGCCGGAAGGTGAAGTGTTCAATGTCAATCCCGTGATGGATGGTGGCGATGTAATCCAGTTCCGGTGACCGGTCGGCATCGCTAATGGCAACGTAGAAGGTTCTTTGGTCGTATTTCTTGTACACGGGCAGAATCTTCGGTGACGAAAAACCGTGAATCGTGGTCAGCACCGGCGTACTGACCAGACCGCTATAGCTAAGCGGCAAAAAATCAAAGTGGTTGTGAATTAGATCAAACTCGCCGGCCGCTTCAAAAACCGCCGAAATGTGCAAGCACTCCACCACCTTGGGGTCCACCGATGGGTCCTCTTCATAACCGCGGGCACACACCGACCGAAGCTTTGCCTGGGTCTCGGAATCGGCCGTAGCGAACAGAGTAACATCGAGCCCTCGCGCAACCAACCCTTCCGTCAAAAGGGATACTACTCTTTCCCAAGGACCGTAATGACGTGGAGGTGTGCGCCACGCGATGGGTGAAAGCATAGCTATCCGCAAGATCGACCCTCCCACAGACCCGCGCCAGAATGGATGGCACGTCCGAGCTTGTAAATAATTATAACAGCTTATTAGCTAATGGGCAGCCTTATTCGACCCGGTATTCGGTGACCGGTCACGCTTGTCGAAGTATTTCTGGTGCAACCACCTGGACCACGCCGGAGCCCGGTTAAACAAAAGTATCCCTACCAGGGCGGTAGACAGGATATATACACCGCTGAACGTCCGGATCGCTGGTGGTGCCAAGGCGGCAATGATCGCCGAGAACTCGCCCCTTTGCCCCAGGGACATGCCGGCACGCAAGGCCGCTCTATCACTCAAGCCGTAGAGCCGGCCCCCGTAGAATCCCACCAACATTTTGGCCAGGATGGACCAAAGGACCAGCACCACCAGCAAAGCAGCCATGGGTACACCGTCACCGATGTAAATGGTAGTACCAAACCAGAAGAAAAAGAACGGCAGGGTAAGATTCCTCACGGGCAGGATCAGATGCTCCAATTCCCTGGAACGCCCGGTTTCGGAGAGCATTACCCCGGCCAGGAAGGCGCCCAGCACCTCGGACAAACCAAGCACTACCGCCAAACCGGCGTAAGCGAAGGCGATACCCACCGCAAAGAGCGGCATCAAGTCGGTCTCCAAGTATTTCTCGACAAAGGCGCCCAACCTTCTAAACCCGTAGTAGCCGATCACAATGGCGCCCGCGGTCAGGGCCACAATTTTGACCATTAACAGGGCCATATTCTGGGCGGTAACATCTACCCCCGCGTATATCCCCGCCAGGAAAGAAACCAGGATCGGCGCCACCAGATCCTCGAAAATCAACAGAGCCAGGATGAACTCGGCCTCGGGACTGGCGAGCCGCTTCTTTTCCTCGAGCATTTTGATGGTGATCGACGAACTGCTGGCGTAAGCTACCGCGCCGATGAGGAAGGCTACGGTCAGGTTCAGCCCGAAGGCCAGGGCAATCAGGAAGGCCAAGCCCAGGTTCAGGACAACATCCATCAAACCCGCCGGCCAAACCCTTTTGGAGATTTGCAGCATACGCTGCAGGGGAAACTCCAGGCCCAGCAGGAAGAACAAAAGGACGATGCCAATCTCGGCCACATTGTGCAGGGCTTCTTCGTAACCGTTCAGTAGTCCGCTCAGGGCAATGCCCAAGACAATAAACAAGAGCACCGCCGGTAGACGGATTTTCCGGGAGGCAATGCCGAGGCCGAAAAACAAAAAGAGCATGATGCCCCCCGCCAATAGGAAGGGCCAGTGTTCAGGCATCGCCTACCGCCCCTGTCCTTGGCACAACGCTTCCAGCGCCTTGATTTGCTCCCTCTTTCCCACCGCCATCAAGACATCGCCCGCCCGCAACAGTTCATTCGCATCGGGGCTGCCGATGATTTCCTCCCCTCGCTGAATACCGATGACGGTGGCTCCGGTGGCCGTCCTGATCCGCGCCTCCTTGATTCTCCGGCCGGAGAGCTCCGAACCAGTTGCTACCGGGATCCATTCAATGCGATAGTTCTTGAGGAGTGTTTCCACCCGTTCATCACTGACCGGCTGGTAGTCGGCGCCCAGCAGGATGGCCCCCACCTTCCGGGCCTCTTCATCGTTAAGTTCAAAGGTCAAAAGAGGTTCGTCATCGTCCGCATCGGCCATGAAGTAGACTTCACGGCGACCGGAGTGGTGGGTGACAATCACCAACAATCTTCCGTCTCCCGTACGGATGGTATGCTTCCGGCCGACACCGGGCAGGTCTGCGCACTTGATCTGCATGATCTGTTCCCTCCGTCTGCGTGTTTGGTTGTATTATAAAGCAATCACAATCTGGATCTGGGTCCTAACGGCTCCCGCCAGTCTCCTTACCCCAGTGCAGACTCTTCGCTGCCCCCTGTTGATTTTCCTGTCCCTTCTTGGCCATATATCGCGACTGCCGTTTAGCGTTGCATCTTGTTCAGCGGGTACCACAAAACGATTGTTTGACAAACCTGACTTGCAAATATTGCTGGGACTAAATACAATTAACTCGTTTAACTCGTAAATACATTCTAGGATGGGGGGAAACACCATGAAGCTCGACGAGAATGTCATTTCTAAAGCCATAATCGAAACCTACACCGCCAAGCTGCTTTCCTGCCTCGAGGTCGACGTTGAAATAGTCGGCGGCGGTCCTTCCGGCTTAACGGCCGCCTATTACCTGGCCCGGGCGGGCTTGAAAACCACCCTTTATGAACGCAAACTCAGCGTGGGCGGCGGCATGTGGGGCGGCGCCGCGATGATGAACGAGGTTGTCTTCCAGGAGCCGGCGCGGCCCGTCTTCGAAGAATTCGGGATCCGGACCAGCCGGTACGCCGGCGATTACTACACCGCCTCTGCGGTGGAATGCGTAGCTGCCCTGACCCTGAAAGCCTGCCAGGCGGGGGCCAATATTATGAATTTGATCAGCGTCGAGGACGTGGTGCTGCACAATAACCGGGTTTCGGGACTGGTTTTGAACTGGAGCGCCGTCGGAATCGCCGGACTGCATGTCGATCCGATTGCTACCAGGTCCAGGTTTGTCGTGGATGCCACCGGGCACGACATGGCCGTGGTCGAGGTGCTCAGCCGCAAAGCCGGGGTCAAGCTTCACACTGCTTCCGGACAGGCCCTGGGTGAAAAGCCGATGTGGGCCGAACTCGGTGAAATGCAGATTATGGATAACACCACCGAAGTCTTTCCCGGGCTCTACGTGGCCGGCATGGCCGCCAACGCCGTGCACGGCGGGTACCGTATGGGAGCCGTTTTCGGGGGAATGATACTCTCCGGCCGGCAAGTGGCCCAAATGATCATCGACCAGTTGAAAGGCAGTGGGGACCAGCACCAGTCCTAGCTGTAGCCGCCTCCGGAGACGTTGACAGCCAGAAAAGGCTGTGCTATTATAACTTCTGTCACAAAAGCATACCGTGCGGCAGTGGCGGAATGGCAGACGCGCTAGATTCAGGATCTAGTGGGGGCACCCCCGTGGAGGTTCAAATCCTCTCTGCCGCACCAGTTTAGAGCAACAAGGTTTTCAGGCTTTTGTCCTGAAGCCTTTTTTGTTTACCCGGAGTGTACTTAACTAACCAGCCTTTTTCATCAACAGAAGCTTAAATAATACCGGGCGCAGCTTAAGGAAAAACGGTTCTAACTCGGGTTAAAAACCAACCCGAGTTTTGCGTGCCACGCAGGCGTCAAATGCTTGAGAAATCGAGGTGGGATGGGTGCGCCAGAGGGTGGTGGCCAACCTGGCCGGCTTACGAGCTTCAGGCCGGATCGCTTGACCGGCTCAGCGAGCACTTGATGCGGTTTTCCAGGCGGCAGTGGCTTCTCAAGAAGGCACGGCAGATAGAGGCCAGGCACGCCAAAACCTGGGAGCCGGTGCTGATCTTCCGCAGGCTGTGGGAAGAACTGGGGCTGAAAACCTCCTTTGCGCGGCTGCTTGACGGCACCACTGTGCAGACCGACTTTGTGGATGGGAGGCACTATCTGGCCCGCACGGAACTCATCGGTCGCGCTGAGGTGGCATTCCGTGCCGTGGGGGTTAGACCCCCGCTACACGTAACCGGGATGCCACGTGCCTGACCCGACCCCCGGGGAGGTTTGTAGTGGTATGTGACCCTCTCATTCCTTGCAGCCCTTGAGCCGCAAGGATTTTTGGATCGAGGGTTTCAAAGTTGAGCGCTGACACCAACGGCCTTAAGCCTAGAAACACGGCGGTGGCACTGGCAGCCACCATCGCCCTGCTTCCCCATATGGCGGGGAGATTAAACTGCTGCGTGAACACCGCAGCGGCGCCGGCAGCCATGGCCGAGAAGGCCCCAAACAGGAAAAAGGTTGTCACGACGTCGGTGAATAAGTTCAAGTATTTCCCGCCGCTGTAACGAAGAAGTTCGAAGTGAGAAGTCGCCCGCAACCTGCGTCCCAGGTCAAGGATTGCGACGCCAAAAAAGGACGAACAGCAGAGCGGCCAACACTATGGCCGGCATGCCGTTAGGGCCGAAAAACGTAAAATACTGGAGCACTTCCTGGCCCGAAACAAAACCCGCCCCGATCGTAACCCCTATGTGCGCACTGGCAATCTCAAAGGTCCCCACTCTCTTTTCCATAGATTCATGATTTCAGTATGAAACCGCGGCGGTAATGCATAGTGCTGTTCAAAGTCCCGGATGAACCGGGCCAGCGGGGCAAGGACCGCCCGTTCCTCCTCCGTGGTGATCCGGGCTTCCAGTTCATTGAGAATACTAAGGGTCCGCCGTTCCTGTTTCTGATACTCCTCTTTCCATTCCGGCAAGCCAGTCAACAAATAGGTGCGCATCATAAGGCCATCATAAGGTGCCTCGTACTCGAAGACCAGCAACAGGTTCTGCGTTTGGTACACCATGTAGGCGTGGTATTTGAGCAGTCCTTCGTAGGAACCCCTCATCCAGTTATGTTGTGTAGCGCAAAAACCCGACGATCGCACAGGCCAAGAAAACAACCAAATAGCCGGCCAAGATCTTTTGTCTGATGTTCACCGCGCACCCTTCCCCTCATAATTTAAGTAAGCGTTAGAAAATGCGAACGCCATCACTAGATCATCTGGGCAGAATTATACCACCCGGCAGAGACTTATAATAGTCAACAAACTTAAACCCAAAGATTAAAAACAACCGTGCCCGAAAAACGCGTCGAATAGCCACCCTTCCGAAGTATGGGGTATACTAATAAAGATTAAGAACATGAGGAGGTTTGATCCCCGTGAGCAGGTTTGATTTTGCCAGCAAACACAACCCGCTAGGCGAGTTCTTCCGGTTTCTGGAAGATGTGGCCGACCGGGGCCGACGAATCTTGCTGGGGCCGGCCATAGACGTTTACGAGACCGAGACCGAGGTAGTAGTGGAGGTGGATGTGCCCGGTTGGCACAAAGATGAGCTTTCCCTGCAAATAGTTGACGACCAGCTACACATCAGCGGCCAGCGTAAGGCCCCGGCAGCCGAAAACCGCAGTTATCTTCGCCGGGAGAGATATCTGGACCAGCTCGAGGAAACCATCCGCCTACCGTTTGACGTGCCGGCGGAAAACATCCGCGCCAACCTATCAAACGGCGTACTGACGGTAGTTCTGCCAAAGCCCGGACCACGGCCACCAGGAACCAGCATCAACATCGAGTAGCTCTTTTCCGTGGTGTTCCGAAAGGGAGCTAGTAGACTGCCCTGAAAATAGTCGTCAGTCGTCGGATTACTGGTAGGAATTCGCTAAAGCGAATTCCTGACTGGCCCATTTTCATCCTCTGATGGTGTCACCCGTCAAGGGTGACATGGGCGTCTGCTAAAAAGTCAGCCAGAAAGATCCTTGAAAACACAGACAAACCAAGGGATTCCAGTCTCCATGGCGAATTGTTTTAAGGTAACCAAACCAAAACATATGCCCGGAGGGAATCCCTATGCTGATCATAGTTCAACGTGTAAACGCAGATTCCTGCGGAGGTAAAGAATAATGCTGCGCCTCCGGCAGGAAGAGAGCCGACAAATATCATTCTTGGATCAGCTATTGCCGCCCGAGGTGTATGAACTCCCGGAAGACCTGGCCAAACTGGACGCCTGGTTGGATGATGAGCGTTTCTTCACACCGTTTTATGATAAACACCACCAGCGATTAGGGCAGCCTTCCGTTGATGAGCGGAAACCTACTTGCGCATTAAGGCGCTCAAGCACCAGTATGGACGCAAGCCGCCCGGCAGTGTGCGCTATGGTCAACGACCGGATCAGCTGGCGGCGTGACCGATCGGATTCCCTGGCACAAACGGATACCTCATCCCAGCAGTCTGACGAAAACCGGGCCGCGCCTGGATGCCGGCGGAAAGCGCCAGGCTTTCGTTGAACGAGCACCTGGTGCGTAAAGCACGGATTGAGGCGCTGATCAAGAGCCGCAACAAAGTGCGGGTGGACACTACCGTGGTCGAAGCCAACATCCACCATCCCACCGATTCTGGCTTGATCGCAGACACGGTGCGGATAGCAACGCGCTTGGCAAAGAAAGCCCGTTAAGGGTAAACACAGTCGTTCATCAGCACCGAACACGAACACCAGTCGTGGTTCCGCCTGCGGCAACTGATGAGCGAGCGGGTCAGGAAGGAACGATCAGCGAGCTGAAAAGGCGTTATGGACTCGACCGAACGCTCTACCGGGGACTAGACGGCTGCCGGCGTTGGGTGGGCGGGGCCATTTGGGGCCAAAACCTGAACCGGATCGCCAAGCTGATCTGAACCAGGCGGTAACGCCAAACTATAGATCCAAGTTTTCAAGGATCAACCTGCCGAGCCGTAATCGGCAAACTGCCTTTTCAACAGAATCTGAATAAGACAAAAGCCCCTTGTCCAGGTGCATTTGCTCGGGCTATAATGTTTCAAAGTCGGTCTTCCGGACCGAGGAGTTGACGCGGCTGATGGAACTGATCGTCATCGTCGTTATCCTGGCTCTCGCCCTCCACCAGTTTTGGACGGGGCACAAGAAGGACAAGGCCGGCAATGTCAGGGCTGGACGGATACACATGTTTGTGTCCATCATCCTGATTATTGCCGGCATCTTGTTCCTCAGCCCCCACGTCTAAGACTGTTTTCCTACGGTTTCCGAATCCCGTCCGGTGGTGAACACTTCCAAGGCACGCCGTTCCTGACCCGCACTTCAATTCGAATTGCCAATACCCGATTGGTTCAACACCAAAGACCGGCACCGGTTCAGCGGTAGGTTTTCGGAGCCAATTAGGATTTCAGTCTGGATTAAGGAGTTTGCAACAGTACCTAGGTTGTTCGCCGTATCGTCGCCGGACAGCGGGCAAGCCACGGCCGTTGGGGCCGGCTGTTTAAATGACGGGAGGTGCCTAACATGTACGGCCAAGGCGCTCTTTTCGGAGTACTCTATAACCCGCACACCGGGCAAGTACTGGCTTCACCCATCTCCAACCGACCCTACCTCTTGAAAGAATATTCCTGACTCAGTCGCAAGTGGCAGGCCCAGGGATGGGTCTTTCAACCCGTCAACGAATCCCCTGAAGCGATATTGACCCGGATCGGAAAGGACTGGTATATGCCTGGTTTTGCGCGCGTGCAGGATTAGACGGCCGCGACGCTTTCGTGCACCGCTTTTTCCTCCAAACGCAGGGTGTGTTTGTCTGCGTCCATGGTGACCTCCACACCAAGCGGCAGAGTTGCCTTATGCGGGCCGTGACCCGCGGATAGTCCGTAAAAACAGGGAATCCCCAGGTCACCCAGGCAGTCCCTGAATACCTGCATCGCGGTGAAAGAACCCTGGCCGGCGGTTGCGCAATCCCTGCACTCGCCGACAACGATCCCCGCCGCCGCCGTCAACTTGCCGGCGAGCCGCAATTGGGTTAGCATCCGGTCCAGGCGGTAAGGGGGCTCACCGACCTCTTCGATAAACAAAACCCGTCCCCGGGTTTCGATTTCGAACGGCGTACCCATCAGCGCGGTAATCAGGGTCAGATTGCCACCGACCAGTTCTCCTCTGGCTTTTCCCGGAAAAATGGTTATGGTGGCCGGCCCGTCCGGCGGGTTTCTGATCACCGCAGGACGCGCGCCGGACAGGACTAGCTGCAAGAATTTTTCGCGCGTGTAGAGTGAACACAAGCCTCCGAAATCGGTGGCCAACATAGGCCCGTGAAAGGTAACCAACCTACAGCATTTTTGGATTGCCAGATGCAGGGCGGTCACATCACTATAGCCGATAAAGACCTTAGGATGGCGCCGGATAAGATCGAAATCGATATAGGGCAACAGACGAAGCGTGCCGTAGCCACCTCTGAGGCACAAGATCGCCCGCACATCGGGATGCGCAAACATGGTCATTAAGTCTTCCAGTCTCTGGGCATCGGATCCGGCAAGATACCCACATTGCGCCAGCACATGCTTTCCCACCAGCGTCCGAAAACCCATCTGGTTCAGCAGACGAAGGCCCTTGCTCAAGGCTTGGCGATCAAACAGTGTCCCGGCCGGCGCCACTACCCCGATGACATCATTTACCCGCAAACCGGCGGCCTTTATTTTCATCCGGTCTCCTCCCGGCAGGTATTGCCGGCATCATCCGTTTTTTCATTGTGCCGGCTTCCTACCTAACCTAAAATTATGTTATGTGTCAAAGTACTATCCGCCTCCAGGCATGCTTTGCCCAACAATAACGCAGGAAGTAACCGAGGCGCTTGAGAATCAATAAAGCTTGAGTGACACGAGGGATCATAAACCAGGGCTTACGAGGAGCGATCAAAATGGCCGCACTACTCCTGGGTTTGGCCTTTATCATTCTCGGTGTCCTGCAAATCCTGCACCCGGCCCGTATCATCGAATCACGACGGGGACTGTGGCGTCGCCAGCGCAGTGAGTTCGTCCGCCCCGCGCGGTTTGGTTGCTTTAATCTGTTGGTCAGCCTGTTGATGTTGGTGACCGGCATACTCCTGGTCTGGTGGGCGTTAACGGGCGGTCAGGCTCAGGCGTGATGTGACAGGCCGGCCAAACCCGGCCGGGCCTGCTCCAACTGGGTGCCGTTGATATTTGCCGCGGCCCGGTCCAGTTCATTATAAAATTCATTATAAATCTTATCGGTACGCTCCTTTATGTCCATTTCTTTTTAGCCTCCACCGTGTTATTTTATCCATTATGACCGGTCGCAATTGATCAGTTCTGAACATTAAGCTTTGGGAGAGGATTTTTTTGAAATGCAGCAAACATACATAATGGTACGCTACGAACTATTCGCCAGGGGAGATACAAGATTTGCTAGGAACCATCGTTAACACCGCCGCCATCTGCGCCGGTGCCCTAATCGGTGTTGCTCTTAAAAAAGGGATTCCCGATCGGGTCAAGGAAACGGTGATGCAAGGCCTGGGACTGGCCGTAATCCTGCTCGGGCTGCAGATGGCCCTCAAGACCCAAAACCCGCTCATCGTAATCGCCAGCATCGTTCTAGGCGGCCTGCTCGGTGAATTATTAAACCTGGAAGAAAGGGTCAACCGCCTGGGGCACCGTCTGGAGCGCCGGATCGGAGGTGGAAACGGTAGCGAAATCGGTCGGGCCTTCGTCACCGCTAGCATCCTGTTCTGTGTGGGCGCGTTGGCCGTGATGGGCGCCGTCGAAGACGGGTTAACCGGCCAACCAAACACCCTGTTTGCCAAATCGCTGCTGGACGGTATCTCCTCGGCAATCTTCGCCTCCACCATGGGTATCGGCGTCATCTTCTCCGCCATTCCGGTCTTCATCTATCAAGGTAGCATCACCTTGGGCGCCGCCTGGGCCTCCACCTTCATCAGTCCCTGGTCGATTGCGGAACTCACCGCCACCGGAGGTCTCGTTATCCTGGGTATCGGCCTCAACATCCTCGGCGTTACCAAGATCAGGGTGGCCAATCTACTTCCGGCCATCTTTATCGCCGTTGGGATCGTACTCATCCTGGAAAACCTCTGGACGCCTCTGAGGTAAGCAAGCCGGTTCCGAATTAAAAAAGCACCCTTGTTAAAAGGGTGCTTTTTGGTTCGGGAAGAGTCATTTTGCAGCCGCTCGTTCTGCCCTCATCAGCGCGAACTTGACAAAGTTGCCGCACTCCCTGGCGGTCAGGTTTCCGTAGTCGTTGCCCTTAATCTTGTGGGCTACGCCCATCTCCTGCGCCAGTTCATATTTTAGAGCATCACTGAGCAATTTGGCCATTTATACCCCTCCCTCAAACTTAGCATGCTAAAAAAGCAACACAAGTATTCATACGCTATTTGGCTAGAATACCAAATTATTAAATTTTATTAAACTGGTGACGGAACTGACAGTAGTTAGGTAGTTAGGGACTGCAAGTTCGGCAGGGCTCATATGCGGCTTCAAAAGCCGCCTCCCTGGTTTCGAGGTGTACCCGGTTGTAGGGAGCGATAGAAGCCACCGCTGGGCAGTCGGGCCGGTGAAACCGCATGGTGTTGGCGTTGCCGATGTAGTACGCTTCCTCGTCCACCGGCAGGCTCCAGAGGCCCCGTCCTTCCTCGCGCGCTTCTTGCTGAAAGACACGGAAGAACTCCACGTACTTTACATTCGGCGGCACGGTCATCAACTGGGCGTAACCATCCAACAATAAACGCGCGTTAAAAAGATGTGCACGAATGGTGTTCTCCTCCGGCGGCCACTCGTCCGGATTCTTTGTCCAGAGGTAACCCAACAACCGCCCATGGCGGTCCCTGGTTTCTACATCGGTCTCCAGGAAGACCGTCCGGCCTTCCAAGTGGCCAACCGCGTAAGCAACTGCTTCGGCACCGTAAGGTTCGGGCGGGTCAGACACCTCGGGCGTATTCACCCCGATTAACCGTAGGCGTTCTTCGGTCCGGTCGGGCATCTGGATGAGCATGGTATCCCCGTCGATGACCCGCAGTACCAGCACCTCAACTAACCCGTCTTCTCGCTGTGTACGCTGTTCGTCCGACCATGCCCCGCAGCCGCCGAGCCAGACTATAACCGCCAGGAGTACGGCAAACCAGAACGCGCCTGGCCGGTATGGCCTAACCCCACCCAGGTTCGGGAACATGTTACTCCGCTCCCTGGTCGACGGTCGCTCCCGCACTGGTCTCACGTGTTTTCGCATCCGGCTCCAGGGCTTCCTTTACCCGCCGCTCGATCTCCGCCGCCAACTCGGGATGCTCTTTCAGGTACTCCCGCGCGTTTTCTCGTCCCTGGCCCAGGCGCTCCTGCCCGAAGGAATACCAAGCTCCGCTCTTCGTCACCACCCGCAGATCGGTGGCCACCTCCAGGAGACTGCCCAACCGGGAGATGCCCTCCCCGTACAACAGGTCAAACTCAGCCTGCTTAAACGGCGGCGCCACCTTGTTCTTGACCACCTTAACCCGTACCCGGCTGCCGATCGTCTCGGCACCCTGCTTCAACGCTTCGATACGGCGTACTTCAAGCCGGACCGAAGCGTAAAACTTAAGCGCCCGCCCGCCGGGGGTAGTTTCGGGGCTTCCGAACATGACGCCCACCTTTTCGCGAATCTGGTTGATGAAGATGGCCGTCGTTCTGGACTTGCCGATCACCGCGGTCAGCTTGCGCAGCGCCTGGGACATGAGCCGGGCCTGCAGGCCGACGTGCATATCACCCATTTCTCCTTCCAATTCGGCACGCGGCACCAATGCAGCCACGCTGTCGATCACCACCACGTCGATGGCCCCACTCCGAACCAGCGCCTCGGCGATCTCTAAGGCTTGCTCTCCGGTGTCGGGCTGTGAAATCAGCAGGCTGTCAATATCAACGCCCACCTTTTCCGCGTACACGGGATCCAGGGCGTGTTCGGCATCAATAAATGCCGCGGTCCCACCCATCCGCTGGGCCTCGGCAATCACGTGCAGGGCCACGGTGGTTTTCCCGGAAGCTTCGGGGCCAAATATCTCAATCACCCGGCCCCGGGGCATCCCACCCACACCCAGGGCCAGGTCCAACGCCAGAGCACCGGTGGGGATAACTTCCACGTTTAGCTTTCCGGCAGCCTCGCCAAGTTTCATTATGGAACCCTTACCAAACTGGCGTTCGATCTGGGCCAAAGCCAGCTCGAGCGCTTTCTGTCTGTCGGTCATCGCTTTGCCCCTCTCCCTTGGTCTTTTCCCCCACATTGTAAATCAAAAAAGAATATTTGGAAACCGAAAGAACGGTCAATTATAAGTCAGGTTCTCGATACCTGCCGCCTCAGGCAACCTGGACAAGGTTTGTCGCGGTTGTCCCCGGTTGGTTAAAAACCCCTTTAGGAGCTTAAAGGCAACGTTCACCGTACCGATCCGCACCGCGGCACGCACACCAGGCAGCAACAAACGGTGACAAACCGTGTCGTGCGCACCGGTCAGCGCTACGTAAACCAGACCCACCGGCTTGACCGGTGTGCCGCCTTCCGGTCCCGCTATCCCGGTGATGGCCAAACCAAAGTCCGCCCCCGTTATTCGACGAATCCCCTGGGCCATGGCGAGTGCAGTTTGTTCGCTGACCGCCCCGTATTCCGCCAACACTTCTTCCGGTACCCCGAGTAGCTTCTTCTTGAGCTCATTGCTGTAGGCCACAACACCGCCCAAAAAGTAGCGCGAACTGCCGGGAACTTCGGTAAACCGGGCGGCCACCATACCGGCCGTACACGATTCGGCCACCGCAATAGTCCGCCCCTGACTTGTCAGCAGATCCCCGATCACTTTCTCCGGCACCTCATCGTCAACGGCAAAAACATAATCACCCACCACTGCGGTGATTTTTCCCGCCAATTCCTCGACCATTCGCTCGGCCCGGACCGGATCGGACGCACGGGCACTGACCCGCAACTGCACTTCTCCGGGTCTGGTCAGATAACCCAACCCCGGATTGCCCGAAGGGTGGCCCGCAACACCAAGCCCCCTTAGTCTGTCCTGCACCGCATACTCAGGAATGCCCGTGAGTCTAAGCACCTTGGTCCGCAAAACCTCACCCCGACCGGGGATCTGCAGCAGGTAAGGCCGAACCGAGGCTTCAAACATGGCCCGCAGTTCCCGCGGCGGACCGGGAAGGATGACAATGATTCGCCCTTCTCTTTCAATTAAAGCCCCTGGCGCTGTGCCCTTATCGTTGGGCAGCACCAGGGCTCCTTCCGGAAAGCGCGCCTGCCGGGCACAAATGGCGGGCATCTCGGCCCCCCGACGGGCAAAATGATGGCGTATACGCTCAAGTGACTCCTCGTGGGTAACCATGGGCACCCCGAGCACCGCGGCCACCACTTCCTTGGTGATATCATCTGTGGTGGGACCCAACCCCCCGGTAGTAATCACCAAGTCCGCCCGTTCCAAGGCTCCCCGGATCACCCGCTCCATCAGTTCCCAGTCGTCCCCGACCGTAGTCTGAAGAATCACTTCGATACCCAGCTTTGCCAGCTCCTGGCCCAGGTAGACCCCGTGTGTGTTGGTCACATGGCCAAGCAGCAACTCACTACCGGTAAAAACTAACTCCGCGCGCATAATTAAACCACCCAAGTACAGGATAAACCATGGTATGTGAACCTGGCAACATACTACGGTAAAAACACAGGAACCGTCTTCCTTCAGTCCCAAAGCAATAGCGGGAAAAGAGCTCGAGTCCGCCCAATATGTGAATTCATTAACGTGCGCTCGCTTGCAAACGGCTCCCCTTCAGGCGGCCGGGGAGGCCATCAGATTTCGAAACTCCTCACCCGAAATTTTTTCCCGTTGCAGCAAGTGCCGCACAATGGCTTCCAATCCCGGCTTTTGTGCTTCCAGGCTCCGACGCACCAACTCTTCCTGACGTTTTAAAATACCGTTTAGAGCCTTGTGTTTGGCGTCCGAAGGTAGGCTCTCCAAACTTACAAAACCTAATTCGGACATTCCGCTCCGGATTAACTGCTCCGCGATCTGCAACGCCTGCTCAATATCGCTGGTCGCACCGGTACTCCGGGAGCCGAGTAGCATTTCCTCCGCCACGGCGCCCGCCAGGAGTACGGCGATTTGACTCTCCAGGTAGTCCTGAGTGTGCAGGTACCGGTCATCCTCCGCGGTCTGACGCATGTACCCCAGGGCGCTACCCCGCGGCGTAATCGTCAGGGTAGACACCGACCCGGGACGGACCAGTTCGCTGATCAACGCGTGTCCCGTTTCGTGTATCGCCACCCGTTTCATTTCCTCCACCGACGGCCTGCGGTCCAGCTTTCCGCCCATTATCACCTTATCGATCGCCTCTTGGAAATGCGCCTTGCTGATTTCTTTGGCCCCCTCCCGCATGGCCAGGATCGCAGCCTCATTGGCCAAGCTTTCCAGGTGTGCACCCGAGAACCCGAAGGTATCCGCGGCCAACTCAGCCAGGTCCACATCCTTCCCCAGCGGCTTGTTCCGCGTGTGCAGGCGAATAATCTCCAACCGTCCGTCCTTGGCGGGAAGCTCGACCCGCACCTGGCGGTCAAACCGTCCGGGGCGCAGCAGCGCCGGATCCAGCATGTCGGCCCGGTTGGTAGCGGCGACGACCAAGATTTGAACCTCGTCGTCCACATCGATACCGTCCATTTCCACCAGTAGTTGGTTCAGGGTCTGGTCGTACTCAAGGTGGCTAGAAGTTTTACCGCGCTTACCTCCCAGGACGTCAATCTCATCGATGAACACCAGGGCGTAATCCTTTTTATGTTTTTGCGCCATTTCCCTGGCCGTTTTAAACAGTTTCCGCACCCGCTGCGCACCAACACCGGCGTACATTTCGATGAACTCGCTTCCGCTGGCCGAAATAAACACCGCATCGGTGTAATTAGCAGCCGCCCGCGCCAAAAGCGTCTTCCCGGTACCGGGTGGTCCGGTAAGCAAAATACCTTTCAGCGGCCGGATCCCCAAACGGCGGATCTCCTGCCGGTTCTTGATGAAGTCCAGCGCCTCCCGCAGTTCCTCGATGGCCGTGGCCTGTCCGCCCACGTCACAAAAAGAAACCTGCACCTGCGCTTCGGACGGAACCTTATGAAAGTTTTTGACCACGCCCCGGGAACGCATCAGGTAGTACAAGAACCCTCCGAGCACGCCCAGGAAAATCAGAGGTCCAACGTTATACCCGATAACCACGAGAAAAATAAGCACGGCCGCCCCGAGACCGATGCTAACCTCTTTGTACATACGATCCACTCCCGTTTCCGGATGGACGCTGTTCCGCATATGACTGCCGGGGAATCACCGCCATCAGTTGGTGATCAACGCCTTCCATATGCACATAAACATAGTCGCTATCTATAAACACCCGGGCTTCGGCTCCCGCCGCCCGGGCGTTCTCCTCGACCACCGCCGCCATTTCAGCGAAGTTTCCCTGCATTATCGCCTGATGGATGGCGAACTGACTGCGGTAGTAAGCCTCGGACAACCTGGCGTCCCGGTTGTCCTTAACAACTAATTGATAGGAACGCCCAGGTAAAGATTGTGCCACCCGCCGGTCAAGAGCCTGATAGGTTTCCATGAGGTTTGCGGTCCGCTTCAGCTGGACCTCGACGCGCAGCACCGGCAGGCTGTCGTCGATCACATAGCTCACGACCGCCTCGTCCTCTTCGAGCGCCTGGATCAGCGGCTGGTTATAACCATACGTCTGATACCCCCAATGGCCCCCAAGCAGCAAAACGAGCCCCGCCGCCAGGGCTAGGAGTACGTATTTAAAGTTAATACCTTGCCATTCCCAGCGCATCTAACCGCTCCTCTCGCACGCGTAGTAGGCCATTTGCATCTATGCATTATAGCACAATGCCCATTCCGTTTCCTTATGAAAACCATACCAGCACGGAGGCCTCCCCAACAAAAAACCCCCGGCGCGGGGGTAATGTCAGGTGATTTCACCCCAGAGATCGTACGAACCGGCCCGGGTAATGCGAACCTGAATAAAGTCACCCGGTGCCAATTCCAGCGCCGACTGGAAGAATACGTAGCCGTCAATATCGGGGGCGTCACCTTCCGTGCGCCCGAAATAGTCTTCGCCCCGCCGCCCTTCCACCAGCACCGTCACTTCCGAACCCACCCGAGCCCGGTTGCGCAATAACGAAATCTCCCGCTGTAACGCGGCCGCCCGCGCCAGCCGTTCCTGCTTCAGTTCCTCCGGCACTTGGCCGGGCATGCGCGCCGCCGCGGTCCCTTCTTCCCGGGAGTAAGCAAAGAATCCGGCCCGGTCCAGCCGAACTTCGCGGAGAAAACTAAGTAACTCCTCAAATTCGGCTTCGGTCTCCCCCGGAAATCCGACCATAAAAGTGGAACGGATCACCAACCCGGGTGTGCTCCGCCGCAGGAAATCCACAAGCTTAAAGAGGTCGTCCCGGCAAACCTTGCGTCCCATCCGCCGCAATACCGTATCGCTGGCGTGCTGCATCGGTATGTCCAAGTATCGGCAGACCTTCGGCTCACGCGCCAGCGCTTCAACCAACTCACGGGTGATACCCGCCGGGTGGCAGTAAAGCAGTCGCAACCACTTTAAGCCATCCAGATCAGCCAGGCGGGAGACCAGGCTGGCCAAGTTGGTGCCATCCCCTAAATCGGAGCCGTAACGGGTGGTGTCCTGAGCCACCAGGATCAGCTCCCGGACGCCCCCGGCCACCAACTGTTCGGCTTCGCGGAACAATTGGGACGGTTGCCGGCTACGGTGCGGACCGCGAAGATCCGGAATCACGCAGTAAGCACACCGGTTGTCACAACCTTCGGCGATTTTGAGGTAGGCGGTATAGGGTGCACCGCTCAATACGCGCGGCAGGACCCGGGGACTCAAAAAACCGGGCGGACCGACCTCCCGGACGCGTTCCCCGTTAGCCGCCCGCCGCACACTCTCTACAATACTGCCCACCCCACCGGTACCGATCACACCGTCAAGCTCGGGCATTTCCCGAAGAAGCTCATCGGCATACCTTTGGGCCAGGCAGCCGGCCGCCAATATCAAGCGGCAGGATCCGTGATCCTTGTAACCGGCCAACTCCAGGAGGGTTTCCACCGATTCTTTCTTGGCATCAAGTATAAAGGCGCAAGTGTTGACGATAATTACCTCGGCGTCCTGCTCGGAAGTCAGCTGAAAACCGGCTTCTTCCAATAGTCCGGACATTACTTCGCTATCCACGCGGTTTTTGTCACAGCCAAGATTGACCACCGCGACCCGGACACCGTTATCCTTCGACGCGGAACTCATGATCGATAGGCCTGCCCCCCGGTGCTAGAGGACCCAGTGATTCGCCGTTTAATTCTACTTCCACCACGCCTGGGTTACCTAGTCTCAGGCTAATGCTTTCCCGGCCTTGAAAACTAACAACCTCCCCGGCGCGTAGCGTTCCCTGGAAAGCCTCCTCGCCGTCGACCACCACCCGCATCCAGCAAGCACTCTGGGTAACCCGAAGAACCAGATCCAATCCCTCAGGAGACGTAGGCTCCTCAACCGGTTCCGGTTCCGGGTCAGTTAACGCAGACGGTGCGCCGTTATCCTCCACCGCAGTCTCAGGCGGCACCGTCGGTGCCGGGTAGCCGCCGCTCCGCACCGCATCATACAAGGCGTTAAAAACCAGGAGAAGAACAACCACCCCGGCGACCAGTAAAAAACCACGGTATCCGGACCTTTTCCCCGCCCCCACCGGAGTGATCGGCCGGTTTTCACTCAGCGTCTCCCGCGGTTCCTGGGGATTGGCCTTCTCAAATTCGGCCAACAGCGGGTCGGCCTCCAATCCCAGAAACCGAGAATAGGTGCGAAGAAACGCTCTCGCGTACACCCGGCCCGGCAGAGCTTCGTAGTCCTCGTTTTCAAGCGCCGACAGGTACTTTTTACGGATCTTGGTCTCCTCTTCCACTACCTCAAGGGAAAGGCCCTTGCCTTCCCTTGCCTCTCTCAGGGTTTTCCCGAGGGACATTTACCCACCTCCCTTGCCGGTGCTCGGATTGCGGCACCGCCGGTCGGAAACAACTTTAGCTTGCTAAAATACAGCATTATATTTCATTTCTATTTCTATTGTTTACGGTACTTAAGAAGTTGACTCATCTTCTTTGCCAAGCACTTAACATACTAAAACCTGAAACAGTACCCGTATTTTCCCCTAGACTATAGCACGGGGTGTTATTTTCGGTCAATTTTCCCCTCTCCGGGAGAAGCTCTGCTGGTACTGCTGTATACTCATCAACACCTGGCGTGGTTTGCTTCCTTCGAACCCGCCGACAATGCCCCTTTTCTCCATCGCGTCGATCAAGCGTGCCGCCCGCGCATAGCCGATGTGCAGACGCCGTTGCAACAGGGAGATCGAAGCGTGCCCCGTGAGCACAACGATCTCCACCGCCCGGGGGAAGAGCTCATCCTCACTGCCCGATTCCTCCTCGTGGGAACCGTTAAAGATCTCCTCGTCGTATTCGGGGATAGCCTGCTTTTTTAAATAGTCGATGACCGCCTCCACATCTTTGTCCGAAAGAAAAGCGCTTTGCACCCTAATCGGCTTGGCACTCCCCGCGGCCAGATAAAGCATATCTCCCCGACCCAACAACTTCTCGGCTCCCCCCATGTCCAGAATGGTCCGGGAATCAATCTGGGAAGAAACTGCAAAGGCGATCCGTGCTAAAATGTTCGCCTTAATCAAGCCGGTGATCACGTCCACCGAGGGCCGCTGGGTAGCCACCACGAGGTGTATTCCCGCCGCCCGGGCCATCTGGGCCAGCCGGACAATGGAATCCTCCACTTCGCTGGGCGCTACCATCATAAGGTCCGATAACTCGTCAATGATAACGACGATGAAGGGTAGGTGCGTCCGCTCTTCCCCTGCCTGTTCCTCCCGAATCAGACTGTTGTAACGCCCAATGTCCCGCACTCCGGCCGCGGCAAACAATTCGTAACGCCGTTCCATTTCCCGCACCAACCACTTTAGAGAAATGCTTGCTTTTTTGGCACTGGTGACGACCGGCGACAAAAGGTGCGGAATGCCATTGTAATTGGTCAGCTCAACCATTTTGGGATCAATTAGCAAAAACTTAACGTCTTCCGGGCTACTCTTAAACAGGATGCTGTTAATGATGGTGTTCAAACATACACTCTTCCCCGAACCGGTAGCCCCGGCGATCAGCAGGTGCGGCATCTGGGCCAAGTCGGCAATCACCGGAACGCCCGCGATGTCCTTGCCCAGCGCCAGGGTGAGTCGCGAGACCGAATCTTTGTACTCACTGGACTCCAGCAAATCCCGCAACGGCACCAGGGCAATCTCTTTGTTCGGCACCTCGATCCCCACCGCCGCTTTGCCGGGGATAGGAGCTTCAATGCGCACCCCCGGTGCCGCCATGGCCAAGGCGATATCGTCCGCCAGGCTGACGATGCGGCTTACTTTAACGCCTGCCGCCGGCTGAATTTCGTACCTGGTAATGGCAGGACCCCGGGAAACATGGAGCACCTTGGCCTTCACACCGAAGCTTTCCAGCGTCTCCTCCAAGATTCGCACGTTGGCCGACAGATCGTCAGCCTTACGGCCGCCACCCTTGACACGAGGCCGAGACAGGATATCCACGGGCGGCGGCTGGTATGACGAAGGTGCGGACACCCAAACCTGCTGGGGTTTCCCGCCCAGCGTGCCCCGTGCCGGAACTTCCCTTTTCTCCCGTCGCCGTTCCCGGGGCTCATCGTGCACAAAGGAAGTCTCCGATTCGATCCGTTCCGGGGCGTGGTCTACAATCACCGGCTCAGCCCGGACCGGCGGCCGTTCTTCCACAAATAAATAATTCTGAAGGCGGTTCCAGCCGCCGCGGGCTCCAACCGCCACTTTGGCCCCCAAACCCTTACCTACCGCCGATACGGGGAGTTCCGTGAACAGCGTGACGGCCGCCAGACCCGCGGCTACCAAGATAATTCCGCTGCCGATCAAGCCAAAACACTGGAACAAAACCCAGCTCAAGACACCCCCCAACACACCGCCTCCATCCCCGTCCAGACCGGCACCGACCACAGTCCGAAAGCTGCCCTCGGGTGAAACCAACACCAGGTGAAGCACGGTAACCAATACCGCCAGACCCACCAGGCTTCCGTAAATCTTTCCGGGGTATCTGGCAGGGTTGCGTTCCTTCAAGAGTTTGAAACCCCAGTATCCGGCGAGCAGAGGCAGCACAAAGGCCCCCTCTCCGGCCAACATACGGCATGCGCGGCCCACCAGGCTGCCCACCGCACCCACGGAACTACTGTACAAGCTGAGCAGGGTCAGTACCGCGACCGAGGCCAATACCAGACCCAGGATTTCGTAACGGACTTCCCGTTTCAATTGGCCGTAAAGTCCCACGGTTTACCACCTCGCCTTGGACACTTCGGCAAATACTTGTAAAATCCTTTCCGTTGTCTGGGATCAGGCAGCCTGGTATAATACTACCAGGCAAACAGTGCAGCGGACGCCCTACCAAACGCCGCTTAGGCCCAACCACAACCGCCAAAATCCATCCCCGCCTGTCGCTGGTCTATTCCACTGCCGAGGAGGTGAGATTGTGATCCCGGTTAAGGTCAAAGAAATCGCATTCGACCTTTCGATGAACCCCGTACTGTTGCTGGTCGATGAAGCTGAGGTCAAGGTACTGCCCATCTGGATCGGCCATTTTGAGGCCCACGCCATCGCTATCGCCCTGGAGGGTGGCACCACCCCCCGCCCACTCACTCACGACCTGTTAAAGACTCTATGCGACGAATTCGGCGGGGCGATCACGCGGGTAGTAATCAACGACGTGCGCGACGGGACTTACTATGCTCAATTGCACATCCTGAAGAAGGATTCCGAGTCCGTGGTGGACGCCCGACCCAGCGACGCGATTGCTCTGGCCCTCCGCAGTGTGGCACCCATTTTTTTAAGTGATAAGGTAGCCGGCCTTACGCTCACTATGGATGAGTTGTTTAGTGAAGAACGCCAGAAAGCGCTCAGACAGCTTCTGGAGGAACACCGGAAAGCGGTCAAGAAATCTTTGCACTAAACCACCGGGCGGTCCGCTACGGCCGCTCGCGCCGTCATCCGCGCAAAAGAGCGATAACGATGACCGTTAGGCCCAATACAATGCGGTAGGCCACAAAGATATTGAAATTTCTGGTGGACACCCAGCCGATCAAGAACTTGATGGCCAGGAAGCCAACGACTGCCGAGCTGAACACACCAAGTGTGAAGGACAGGTTCAGGTCGGCCGGATTCATCTGGGCCAATTGCATCAGGCCCGCCCCCAGGATGATTGGCGTGGAAAGCAGAAAGGAAAAACGGGCCGCCGCAGCCCGCTCGATGCCCCGCGCACGGGCGGCCGCCATAGTGATGCCCGAGCGGGACACGCCCGGAACTATGGCCAGCGCCTGGGACAGCCCGATTAACATGGCGTCGCTGAAACGGATGTCCATAAGCTTTCTAATCTGACCGCCGTAATGGTCGGCCAAGTAGAGAACCAGGCCCATCACGATTAACAGGATCCCGATTAATAGCGGCGCCCGCAGGGTGGTCTCCACGATGTCCTCCAGGAAATAACCGACCACGGCACCCGGAATGGTGGCCGCCACCAAGAACCAAAACAGCTTCCCCTCACGTGTCCCCACCCCGCGGCGCCCGGCTCGCACGAGTACAAGCCAGTCCCGCCAGAAATAGGCCAGCACGGCCGTCAGGGTACCGAGGTGCAAAGCCACATCGAAGACCAGACCGGGCGTTTCGAATCCAAAGAGCCACGGTACAAGTACCAGGTGTGCCGAACTGGAAATCGGCAGAAACTCGGTCGAGCCCTGCACGATACCCATGACGATCCCTTCAAAAAGAGTCAAGTGCGCCCATTCCTTCCGAAAAGAATAATAACATTCGGGTACCGTGTGCCTAACAGCTAACCAGTAAAAACAAACCGCCCCAATTCCGGCCGCCAACTGGACCAATTGCTATCTCCGGCGGAAGCCGCCGCCCGCTTGAACTTGTCTATCTCCGCGTCCAATAGGTCCAGGTGGTGTAAAATACAGGCCTCCAGAAATTTGGGGCGTTTCGGCGACTGCCACTCGTAGTAACCATGGTGACTAGTGAGCATATGCAGAATCTTGAGTTTCAGCACCGGAGGAAAAGCAGGCAGGGCTTCGATTTCCCTGCTGACCATTTCAACACCCAGCACGATGTGCCCCAAAAGGCGACCGGCATCTGAATAGTCGATCGAACGCTCAAAGGTGTACTCCTGAATCTTGCCCACGTCGTGCAAAATGGCTCCGGTGACCAAAAGGTCAGCGTTCACACCCGGATAGGCGGCGGCCACGGCCCGGGCCATCCGGACTACCCCTGCCGTATGCTCCAACAGACCACCGATATACGGCTGGTGATTACGCTTGCCCGCTGGCGCACGGTAAAAAGCCCGCCGAAAGTCGGGAGACTGGAAAAACCTTTCCAAGAGCGCACGGCAGTGCGGATCGGTCACTTCCTGTACGGCCGCCCGGATCTCATTCCATAACGCATCGCGGTCCTGCGGGGTAACCGGTAAGAAATCGGCAATATCCAGGTCCTCGTCGGTGACCACGGTCAGGCGGCGTAGATTGAGCTGGAGCTTGCCCTGAAAGGAAGTGGCCTCCCCTTCCACACGAACCACATCCCCAACCTCCACCAGCCTGGCCAGATGTTCTCCGTTCTCCCAGGCCCGGGCCGCCAGTTCACCCGTCCGGTCACCCAGGGAAAGACTCAAGAAAACGCCGGGTTTGTGCTTAAAACTTTGCAGTTGCTTTTGACGTACCTGAAACAGGGAAGCCACCATTTCGCCTTCCCTGATCTCGGCCACAAACTTATCCTTGGCCATGGCTGTCCTCCGCCTCCAAGCCTGCACTGATCCGGCCCAGGCCCTTCTCCATCTCGGTAATGTTGTACCGCATTAGCGCCACGTAACTGTCCCGTCCGGGGATGCTTTCGTCACCAAGCGGGTCCAGAATCAACACCCGTCCCCCATATTCATCGGCAATCACCTGCGCGGCCTGGGTACTGAACTGGGGCTCGGCAAAAATGGCTCCGGCCCCGTGCGCGCGCGCAAGTTCCACCACCGTAGCAATCCAGCTCGGAGAAGGTTCTTTCCCGGGAGCTTCCTGGACAGTAGCTACCTCCACCAACCCGTAGCGGTCGGCAAAGTAACTCCAGGCCGAATGATAAGCAACAAAATGCCGGTTCGCTAACCGTTCCACCCGCCGGGCGATCTCTTCATCCAGGGCCGTCAGTACGCCCTGGAAGGACTCCAGATTAGCCGCAAAATAATCAGCATCCGCCGGAGCGGCAGCAGCCAGGGCCGCGGCGATCCGGGGCGCGATTTCGTCCCTGACCAGCACCGGATCAAGCCAGACGTGCGGATCACCGTAGGCGGTTGTGTGATCCGGCTCGTCCCGGTCCTCGGCTGGATGACTGTGATCGCACTGATGCTCTTGGTCGTGGCTGCATACGTCCTCGTGTTCATGTGCGCAGCGGTGTGCAATCGGCCTCAACTGCATACCCTCGGTAACCTTTACTATAATCGCACCGCTCCCCACAGCCTCGGTTAACTTATCAGCCCAATCGTCCAGACCGGCCCCGACCTGAATCACCACGTCGGCTCCGGAAACCTGCTGCATCTGCCGCGGCGTGGGCTCAAAGGTGTGGGGGCTGGCTCCCCCGGGAAGCAGAGTAATCACCTCGACCCGATCGCCCCCGATATTCTGGGTTACATCGGCCAACGGAAAAATGGTGGCCACTACCATCGTTTTCTCTTCCGGAACGGTTTGAGGAGTAACGTCCGGTGCACCGCAACCGGACACAAAGGCCATGATTAAAACTAGAAAACCCGCGCAGACCCACCTAAACCGCATACCTCAACCCCCCCCAAATGTCTTACTTAGGAATATTCCTATTAAACCCAGAGAGCCATATTCCTTTGGCTGAGGTCAAGTTTTGTTAGAAATTACCCTTCACGTACACCGGGTCGGCCTTCCCGGAACCGCGCCAACTCTTCCATCTCTTCGCGGGTTAGGTCGTCCACCCCGGCCAGGGACTCCAAGTGGTGGCGCAGTTCGTGCCAGATCGTTTCCCGCAGTTCGGCTTCCCAGATTTCCCGCGCTTCGTCGCCCAGGACAGCGGCAAAAGAGCCGTAGTAGAAAACAACGTAATTGCCAAGCATGCCGTCTTCGATGTACTCGCCTAAGATAAAAAACTCCTGATCCCTCTTTTCCTCGGAGAGCACGGCAAACCCGCCGTTCAAGTCGCGGCACAGGCGCGGGGGCACTTCGTCGACTAGTTGTTCAGCCAGTTCGGTAAACTCGTCCAGGGAAAGCCGGGCCAACGAGAAACACCTCCCAATTCCGTTATACCCGTCTACTCACCCAACACTTTAACTACGACCCGTTTCCGCCGTCGCCCGTCGAATTCGGCGTAAAATACCTGCTGCCAGGGTCCGAGATCCAAGCGACCGCCGGTGATGGGCAGTACAACCTGATGGTGTACCAGGATGCTCTTGAGATGAGCATCCCCGTTGTCTTCCCCGGTTCGATGATGTAGGTAATCCGCGCCGAACGGCGCCAACCGCTCCAGCATAGCATCGATGTCCTGGATGATGCCATCCTCGGCGTCGTTCACGTACACGCCCGCGGTAATGTGCATAGCCGAAACCAGTACCATGCCCTCCCGGATGCCGCTCTTTTCGACGGCCTCGGCCACCTGCCTGGTAATGTTCAGGTACTCCCGGCGCTTCTTGGTGTTAAACCAAAGGTATTCGGTATACGCCTTCATCAGTTTTGTCCTCCCCTGCAACCCGCTTCACCCGGTGCGAACCGCCAGACCTACTAGAGGTTTCGCGAAGCGGGCCGGATATCCTTTCGGTCCGGGATCAATCCGGTAAAGCCTCAAAAACCACCGGCGTGCCCGGGGAAAGCTCCGAACGCAGGTAGTCGGCAGGGTCGGTACTTAAAATCCGCTCAATGCGGCCGCACCCGGCCCCGGTTTCCCGGACCAGCACGGGAATCTCGTCCACCAACGCCGTACGGTACCTGGGTGTTTCCTTAGACCCACCGAAAACCAGTTCCAACTGCGCCGGCGTGTACAGGATCACTGCAAAGGCGCCCCCTTTCGGGCCTTATCGTCCTCGATAAGCCGCTCCAGAGTTTGCAGGGCCATACCGATGCCTCCCACCTCGTCTATCAGCCCGCACTCCACCGCCTCTCTGCCAATCAGCACGGTCCCGATATCCCGAGCCAGTTCCCCCGTCCGGAACATCAGTTCTCGAAAACGCTCTTCGCTGGTTTGTGAGTGCCGTACCACAAAGCGCACTACGCGGTCCTGCATCTTTTCCAGATACTCAAAAGTCTGGGGGACGGTGAGAATCTGCCCGGTAATACGAATGGGATGGATGGTCATGCTGGCCGTCTCGGCGATGAAGGAGCGGCGCGCAGCCACCGCAATGGGCACGCCGATACTGTGCCCGCCCCCCAGAACCAACGAAACCGTCGGTTTGGAGAGGGAACTGATCATCTCCGCGATGGCCAGACCGGCCTCGACATCTCCGCCCACCGTATTTAAGATAATCATTATCCCTTCTATATCCTTGTGCTGCTCGAGGGCTACTAGCTGCGGCAAAATATGCTCATACTTGGTGGTCTTGTTCTGGTTTGGCAACTCGACATGACCTTCGATTTGCCCGACAATGACCAGGGCATGGATATTGCTCTTCGCTTCCGGGATGGACAGGGTCCCGAATTCCCGCAACGTTCGGGCCCTGCGGCGCTCCCGGTTCCCTGGAGGGTTATTGGATTCGTCCGGAGCAGGTTTGCCCGTGTTTACCCCGGATGCGGGCGGGAAATAAGAGCGGTAGTCATCCATTGCGTTGACATTCCTCCTGTTTTTCGTTATCCTCATCCTCATAGGCCGCACCCTTAATAGGGCTTATTGTGGCCGGAACTAGCCATTAATCACGGGGTAAAAGCCATGACGAATAGGCCCAACCTGCGCCGCGGTTTTCTCGCCGCAACCCTCTTCTTTGTGCTCAGCATCGCCGCCGGCTGGCTGTTCGCCCAGGAACTTGATCCTGTGCTCCGCCCGGGGCTGGAAAACTTGCTCGGAGCCGCCGAACGGTCCACCCAGGTCGATTCCCAGTACCAGTCGGTGGCCCTGACTGCTTTTATTTTTCTCAAAAACCTGTCGGTCGCCGCCATCCTGGTGCTCATCGGCCACGTGGCCTTTGCTGCGCCCACCATCTTCACACTCCTGGTAAACGGCGCGCTGATCGGTCTCCTGGCCCGCCTGTTCATCGAAGGTGGGCTTGACCCCCTGGCTTTCGCTGCCGGTATTGCCCCCCACGGGGTTGTTGAACTGCCGGCGCTGCTCCTGGCCGCCGGCTTCGCCTTCGCGCTGGCCGCCAAGCGGCTCAGAGGCAAGACGGTCCCGGGCTTAGGCAGCCGACTCGGGTTCCTGCTCCGTGTGATTGCCCCCCTACTGCTGATGGCAGCCGTGCTGGAGGTTTACCTGACACCGCTGGTTTTGGCTCGCTTTCTCTAGACCGCCAAGCCTCGCCACCGGAACCCGCATCCACCAGGCTCAGTGCAGCGCATCGCCCAGGTACACGGTCTTGGCCCGCACGCCCTCAACCTGCCGCAGTTCCGCAGCGAGCTTTTCCGTTTCCGCTGCTTCGGCCTGCATGGTCACGGTGATGATCCCCCGAGACTTGCTGGGGTCCGGAATGCCGTTCCGGCTGAGGATCGCCGAACCGTACCTGGTGAGTACCTTCTGGACCTCGGGGCCATACAGGGCCCGCTGATCCACCAGTATTCCGACCACGTAAATTCCCTGGCCCAATTTGCGCCACCATCCATAAACGTTTCGGTGGTTTCAGTATGTGCAACCCCTCCGCGGATTACACCACCCTAAGACCGCAGTATCTCCCGCACTTCCGCCAGCTTGGTGGTCGGTTGGCGGCAGGCGAAATCCCGGCAGATGTAAAAAGTCATTTCACCCTCCCGGGGAACCATGTCCCGCACGAAGGGCACGATCTTCTCGAGCCGTGTGTACTCCTCCCCCGGCAAACGGTACAGAAAAACGGTCTGGGGCGCAAAAGTTTCCTCCAGGGGTTTCAGTTCCTCACGGAGCTGTTCATAATCCCGGTCAGCCGCCACCAGCACCTCGTAGCCGGGAACCAGGGCAAAGAGCAGGGCGGTCAAAAAATGGTGGGCGCGCCCGGCGGGGTGCCGCCGCACGTTTCCCGTCCGCCTGGTGCAAAGGTAACTGAGGTAGCACGGGATTTGGGCGTTACTGTAGAGTCGTTGCGCAAGTGTGGGTCCGGCGGCACGAGACACCGGCCAACGTGAGGGCCTAACAACGGCTGAGCAGGAACTGCAACGTTTACGCCGGGAAAACCGGATTCTTCGGAAGAACGTGAAATCCTAAAAAAAGCCGCCGGCCTCGATGCCCAGGAGAACAACAGAACACCGGTAGCCCTGTTTCTGTTCGTGGAGCGGGAGAAGGCTAACCATTCCATTGTCACCAAATGCCGGGTACTAGGTGTCTCCACCAGCGGGTACTACAAGTAGCGGAGGCAGGGAATGTCGGCCAGGGCTCAGCGGGACGCCGAATTAACTGAACTGAGCATTGAGATTCACCGGGCCAGCCGTGGAACCTACGGGGCACCGCAGATACACGCGGAATTAAGGATGGGTCATGGCATTCGTTGGGGGAAAAAACGCGTGGCACGGCTTATGCACCAGGCGGGGGTAGTTGGTGTGCATCGCCGTAAACTATGGGGCTGCGCCCGGCGGGATCCGGCACGCCCGTCCTACCCGGACCTTGTCGATAGGTAGTTCAAAGTTGGTATGAACCTCATTTCTTAAGGGCAATGCCTTGGATGCACTCTGTTCCTTTCTGCTATACGCACCCAGGAATGAATAAGCATCTCCGCATATGATTCTCTATATAAAGGGATCCCCTGGTAAAATCTGATGCGGTGAGCTTAGAGTAGGCTATATCATTGCTGTCTTTCATCTGCACTTTGATTAAATATACCGCACCTGTAGGGGCGTCGTACTTATGTTCGCTAACATCTTCAGGGATTTTTCCTCCGCCATCGGTTGCCCCTGCTCGTCGTACCAAATAATACTGGCAACATCACCTTCCTGGAGACCACTTGTTGAAACCGTCACGCTTTCAAGATGCGGCGGCGGAGTATAGTCAAAGATACCCGGCACCGCACCGTTACCCGACACATCGCGGTCATCAATGGGATGCGCTACCACAACCCACACATAACAGGGAAGCGTATACGTTTCAGCCCCTGCCGGCCTTAAGGGAATAAGCAGGACAACCATCGCTAATAAAATAATATGCCATGCAGAAGAATACGCACCTTCTCACCTCATCTTGCTTTTGCCGCGTGGAAGTCCCGGTCTTTAGACCCGGGAAGGAAACGCGGCGACAGGCGTTAGCCCGCCAGCTTTTGTTTTTCGGATGAGCGGTAGGGTCAGGACTGCGTAAACTGTGTTATTAGTTTCTTGTAGATTCCCGGGGTCGCTGCCATAACGTTTCCCGGCTTTACGAAGCGCGCAGCATGCGGGCAAACGCCCTGGACCGCTAAGCCCGTGTTATACGCCCCCCGCTTCCGATATTCGTGTACTCAGAATGAGAATGCATTACTGCCTCAGACTTTCGTAAAGCATTGATGCGCCTGGGCAGGTTCGGATGCGTCGAAAGAATCTCAGAGAACCAGATCCAAAAGCCGCGCTCGGTCTCCGCCTGGTTACAAAATTCTTCCAGATTGACGGTGCGATAGAGCTTTTTGCCGGCAGCTAGGACCAGAAGCCCCGCCGCAGCACCGTCCGGCTGATAGTGTGCGGCAATACGATCGCAGGTGTACTCACAGGCCCGGGAATATGCTGTCCCCAAAAACGGAATCATCATAGCGGGATATAAGAGCCAACGCCAGGTGAGATGCCTGCGTTTGATATGGGCTAACTCGTGGCATATCACAAAGGCGACCGCAGACGCGCCCTTTTCGTAAGCGAGCTCCAGCACGTCGGAATAAATAACGACAAAATTTCGGCCCAGAAATCTGGTAGCGAAAGCATTTAGTAAGCCACCGGCCTGCAAAACGTAAATTGCGGGAACCGGGTTGAGCCCCATCTGCCCGGCAAGGTGCTGCGCCAGGCGGTAGACTTCCGGAAACTGCCTGTCAGATACGCGGATACCATTACCTCTGATGCCGCCGATAAACAGACCGTGGAGAATGAAAACAGTAATCACGCCTATCACTATGTATGCTATTCCAACAATAGAAACAACAAGAACAACATAAACCAGAAGGCTAATCACGAGTGATATGACAAAGTAAACCTTTTCTTTCGGATGCACCAAGGACTCCATAACCGACCCCCTTGTTTTATGCTTGCAGCGTTAGCTTATCTTAACTTCTACCAGTGACTGTTATTTCCTGCTAGATTTCGATAAAGCGACGGCTTATTCTGGCTGTAATCGATTTGCCTCCAGCCGCAATTTACACACCACAATGAGATACCTCTTTTATTTCTTCTGGTTCCCGCTTGTTAATGATCACAATAATTGACCGGTTTGTCTAATTTGCTGGCCGAGAGAGAAAATCAGCCGCGCGGGCCGGCTCACGCGTCGTCTTCGAACTCTCCCAGGGCGCGTCTGGCCGTGGTCTCGTCGATGAGCGGTTTTTCCTGCAAGAACCCATCCACCAGGCAGGCGGTGCAGATATTGTTGATCTTGCGTGGAAGGAAATCCGCTCTAATTCGTCTTTCAGCGCGGCGGCGTGCTTTTTGCGCAGCAACTCCAGATAGCTCAGCCTGGGGACCGGCGCAGTTTCAGGTTCGGGCGACACCTCCACCCGCTCGTCGGTTTTGCGGCGCAAGCTCTGATGGGGCTAAAACCTCGCCCACGGCCTGCCCTTCGTGGAAGACCTGCAGGCGGCTTAAGTCAAAGGGGTGTAGCGGATTTCGACGATCCTCCCGGCCAGGTGCGCCGGCGCCTCGTAGCGGTTGCCCTGGAAGGAAAAGCAGGTGGTCCTGTCCGTTTTGCGCTTTTCGCGGCTGACCGTAGTCCTTCTATACAATCGGCCAGAGAAAGCGAGAAAGGCCATACAATGTAACCAAAAAGGTTTAGGCCATACAATGCGAGAAAAGTCCCTTCATTTACGGTCAGCAAAAGTAAGTCCTAACAGTATAGTAACTCCCTACTGGAAAGTCACTGTGAGAATAAATCCTAGGAACGGGTCCAGAGGGTTTGCACGGTCTGGGGAGTACGTACGTGTTAACATAGATGCGGTAACCGGCGAGAAACTGGACCACGTCAGCACTCTCTATACTGGTGGTAATTGAACAGAAGTCATGAAACAAGCACTCCTCTCCGCTCACAAACGCGCTACCCCCACCAATATCACCATACTCTGTAAGCAGGGATTATTCTTCCAGCAGTAGAATCATACATGGAATTGCAGTCAAATGGAGGCAAGCAATGCTTTCCACCGTCCATTCCGTGGCACTTTCGGGCATAGAAGGGTACATTGTCAAAGTTGAGGTCGACGTGGCTGGAGGCCTGCCGGGCTGGGAGATCGTGGGGCTGCCCGGTGGGGCGGTGCGGGAGAGTAAGGATCGGGTGCGAGCGGCGATCCGTAACGCCGGGTACGAGTTTCCGGCGCGAAAGATCACGGTTAATCTGGCGCCGGCCGATATAAAGAAGGAGGGACCGTCCTATGACCTGCCGATTGCGTTGGGGGTGCTGGCCGGAAGTGAACAGGTTCCGCCGGACTTGGGTGCCGGTTACGTTGTTTTAGGTGAACTGTCCCTGGATGGCGGTGTCCGCGGGGTGCACGGGGTTTTGCCCGCGGTGCTGGCCGCGGTGCAGGCTGGTTTTCACCGGGTGGTCGTGCCCGAGGCAAACGCAGGCGAAGCAGCCTTAGTTGAAGAGGCCACGGTGTATCCGGTACGGGACATAGGGCAGATGATACGCTTCCTGATGGGCGCGGAGGACATTGCGCCGTACCGGGTGGACGTGGAGGCTTTGCTGGGGACGGCGCGGGAGGCAGATATTGACTTCGCGGAGGTCAAAGGGCAGGCGGTTGTGAAGCGGGCGCTGGAGGTGGCGGCCGCCGGGGGGCACAACGTACTTATGCTGGGAAGTCCTGGTGCGGGCAAAACCTTGCTGGCCCGTTGCCTGCCGGGCATCCTGCCCGACATGGATTTCGCCGAGGCCCTCGAGGTAACCAAGCTTTACAGTCTGGCCGGGATGCTGGAGCCCGGACAAACGCTGGTCACCCGGCGGCCCTTCCGGGCACCGCATCACACTGCTTCCACGGTCGCCCTGGTGGGCGGTGGCCGCACGCCACGGCCGGGCGAAATCAGCCTCGCCCACCAGGGCGTGCTCTTCCTGGATGAGTTTCCGGAGTTTCGCCGCGATGCGCTGGAAGCGTTGCGGCAACCCCTGGAGGACGGGATGGTCACCGTTTCCCGAATTGCCGGGACGTGCGCTTTTCCGGCCCGGATCATGCTGGTGGCGGCGATGAACCCCTGTCCGTGCGGCTATTTTGGGGATGTGGTGAAGGAGTGTCACTGTACCCCACACCAAATCCAACGCTATATCGGCCGGGTGTCCGGTCCGCTGCTGGACCGCATAGATATTCAGATTGAGGTGCCCAGGCCCAGTTTTGAACAGTTGGGGGAGGGTATCGGCGGTCCGGAGTCGCCGTCAGTCAAAGAGCGGGTGGAGGCGGCGCGCCGGCGTCAGCGGGAACGTTTCGGGAACGCGGCGGGCTGCAATGCCCGGATGAACGGCAGGGAAGTTCGGAAGCACTGCCGTCTGACCCGCGAGGCCAAGGGCCTTTTTCAGCAGGCATTCCGGGCCTTGGAGCTCAGTGCGCGGGCCCACAGCCGCATTCTAAAGGTAGCGCGCACCATTGCCGATCTAGAGGGTGCGGAGATGATCGAGGCCCAACACATTGCCGAGGCCGTCCAGTACCGGTCCCTGGACCGGAAATACTGGCGCTGAAGGTACACAATAACAGCGTTACCGGTCGTAAATCACGGCCGTCCCGGCGATAAGATCGTGCAAGCCGCGCTTGTCGTCCCGGAAGGCTACCATAACAAAGCCAAGCCCGAAAACGATCGTGCTGACCGTGTAACCAATCACGTACCGGAGTAATCCCTTGCCGTGGGTAATGCCGCCAAGGTCGGGGTGCCTTACGAGCCTGATGCCCATCAGCTTTTTCCCCGGCGTGCGGCCGTTCCAGTTCACCCAAAACGCCACGGTGACCAGCGCCGAGAGCAAACAGTAGACCAGGTCGGCCTGGCCGGGGCCTTCGACGAGCCACGTCCATCCGTAAAGTAGGGAAACCAGGATGGTGATGGGAATACCCAGGATAAACCCGTCCAGAACGGTGGCCATCACCCGCACCCAAAAACCGGCATACCTGACGTCCTCTCGAACTTCTGAATTGAAAGTATTCATTTGCCGAAGCCCCTCCATATTTTATTTTATTTTTTGAACCTAAATTCGGCAGCCGGGTCAGCTCTCCTGCCCGGGAACCTCGAGAACTTTTTGGCGGCACCGAGTTTCTGGCAGGACAACGGTGCCCGTTATGGAATGTGTTTAAAGCACCAAAAACCATCTTCACAGCTTAAGGAGGTTGTTAGTCTATCTTTGGTCAGCCACTGAAAGCAATAATCTTTGACCTGGACGGCACGCTGACCCCGGTGGGCAGCGTCTGGCAGCACATTCACGAAAGGCTCGGCACCTGGAAGGACGGCGGCTTGGTTTCGCTGGAGGCCTTTATGGCCGGTCGTATCAGCTACCTGGAATTCGCGTGGAGGGATGCCGCGCTCTGGAAAGGCGTTAGCCGGGAGCGTCTGGAAAGAATCGTTAGTGAAATCCCCCTGCGGCCGGGAGCCCGGGAAACCGTGGAGGCCCTCCGCCGGGAGGGTTACCGGCTGGCACTCCTCTCCTCGGGGCTGGACGTGCTGGCTGACCGTGTGGCTGCCAGCCTGGGTTTTGAGTTGTGTATTGCCAACCGTCTCGGTTTCCGGGACGGCGTGCTTGACGGGCGGGTGACGATTCAGGTGACCTGGGCCGGTAAACCGCGACACGTAGCCAATATCTGCCGGGCGCTGGGGGTCGATCCCTGGGAGGTGGCCGCCATTGGGGACAGTATGGGCGATGCTCTGGTGTTTCCGGCGGTCGGCCTGGGTATCGCCTTCAACGCGCCTCCCGAGGTGGAAGCGCGGGCCGATTATGCGGTTAGGAACAACGATCTGCGGGCGGTTCTGTCGCTTTTGTCCCCCCGGAGCAGAACTAGTGGCCGGTTTAAGCAGTACCAGGAAGAATTTCATGGGGAGAGGTTGGCGGTCCAGGTGTGACCGTTGTTCCAGTGCGGTTTTTTGACCGAAACGGGCATTTCGGAGGTGTTTTGAAGATGAGTTTTTATGCTTTTGAGGTCCGTACCACCCACCGAAACGAGTTTGTGGAGGTCACTGCCAAGCTGCAGGTGGCATTAAAGGAATCCGGTGTTACGGAAGGTCTGTGTTGCGTGTATGTTCCGCACACCACGGCCGGCGTGTGTATTAACGAGGTGGCCGATCCGACGGTGAGTCGGGATATCCAGACCCACCTGACCCAGGTGGTGCCTGCCCGCGGGGACTACCGCCACCTGGAAGGCAACGCGGACGCCCATATCAAGTCGGCGCTGATCGGCACCAGCCTGTTTATTCCGGTTAAAGACGGTAAGCTCATGCTGGGAACCTGGCAAGGCGTGTTCTTCTGTGAGTTCGACGGACCGCGTACGCGCCAGCTGTACGTCAAGGTACTGGCCGGGTGACCGGCCTTTTTCCGTGATAAGGGGGCCCGCTGCAGGCCAGAAATGGGTGTGTGTGCATCTTGACTCATTCCTTCTGTGTCCTTTCCGGAAACGCACCTGCGGAGAGACTGATAAACAGCGCGTTTGGTGTAAGGGATATGGACCAGGAGGATTGACAGCCGTGCATTCGTCGAAGACGCCCAAAAAAGCGAACCGACTCATCCGCCAAAAGAGCCTATACCTGTTGCAGCACGCCTACAACTTTTGAGAAGATGCTGTACGATAACGCGCTCCTGGTCATGGTCCATCTTGAGGCCTACCAGGCCACCGGCAGGGAGCATTACGCCCAGGTTGCCCGGGAGATATTCACCTACGTGCTGCGGGATTGACCTCCCCCGAAGGCGCTTGTCCAACGGCTGCTTGAAAGGAGTGATAGCCCGCATTTTCGGGGGTCCCGGAACTTTCAGGACCTTAAACAACTGTTTCTGAATAGCCGTGGTTTCGGTACGTTGGAGCAAGCGGCCCGATGGGAATAAGAATTCGCCTGCGTGCATCCGCTCCAGGTGTGTGCGGATGGTTCTCCAGGTTTGTCCCGTTTTGTTCTCGGCCATCCGGATCAAGAGCAGAGCCAACCAACAGAACAGCACGTGCGCGCGGATCCGGTCCTCCAGACGGTGGTACACGGGGCGCAGTTCCTGGGTACTCTTTAAGGTGCGGAAGGCATCCTCCACTTGAAGCAACTGTTTGTAGCCGAGGGCCACATCTTCCGGGGAGATAGTGTCATCCGATGTACGCAGGAGGTACTTGCCGTCCAGCCGTTCCTCGGCCTTGATCTTGGCCCGGTCGATCCGGGGCTGGCCCCGCTTGTCGGTCTTGAGGTACCGGCCGTAAGAGGGTGCGCAATCAGGTTGCAGACCGCCCTGGTGTGGGGCACACCGTTTAGCTCGCCGATCCGGGCCAACTCAAGTTTGAGTTTCTTGATGGTCTCTTCCCGCCTGGTCTTATCCCGTTGGGCCTCCTCGGGATTGCGTACCAGGACGTAGCGGGCCCGGGCCTCACCGTGGCCGGTGATGATCTCCTTAACCTCCAGGTTGTCCCGCACGGTCTTGAAGCGGCCCGGGTGGGAAAGCGCCTTTTCCACGGGTTCTCGCCGGCCCGCGTGCGTTCCCCGGCAATGTAGTGGCCGCCAGTTCTTTGAAGATAGCGGAGACTTCCATCGGAAGCCACCCCGCGGTCCAGGACGGTGATCACCCGGCCGAGCTTCCAGCCGGCGAGGTCGTTTTTGACCTCCTGGATGACCGACATATCGGCGGTGTTGCCCGGCCAAACCCAGCAGCGCACCGGGATGCCGTCCCGGGTCACCGCCAGACCGATCACCGCCTGGGGGAGGTCCGGCCGGGAGTCCTTGGAATGCCTCCGGTGCCTTAAACCTTCGCCATCGTCAGTCTCGATCTCGAAGTAGGTGGAGGTGGTGCCAAAGTATAAAAGATCCACCTCCAGGTTAAACAGGTGGCTAACCTGACAGAAAACCTGACTGCAGGGGCTCCTGGGCCTCCAGTAAAAAGTCCAGGGCCCGGTACAGGTGGTGGAGCGGGATATCCTGCAAGTCGGGCAGAAATACATCCTGGCTTAACCCACTCTTCCACGGCACGCTCGCTCATCGGCGCCAGAGCCCGGTTGGCCACCACGGCAAAGATGGCCCGCTCCACCGGGCTTTGGAACTTGCGTGCTTTGAGAAGTTTGTTGAGAACCTGGTCCACGGCCAACTGTTTCCATAGTTCCTGCAGTACCCAGGCACCGCCGAAACGCTGGGCTGCCAGGTAGACTGGAATGAAACGGCCCAGGAGGTCTTCACCTTTGAGTGCGGTGCGGACAATGAAGTCCTTGCCGTTTACCGTCAGGCGCACGTAATCGAGCTCCCGCCGCACCCGGCTGTGGTTGAGATCCGGCCTGCCTGGCGGCAGACAGGCCGGACGGCCTGCAGGAGTTGCCGGAGCCGGCACTCCAGGTAAAAGGCCAGGAACGGCATTTCCTGCGTTTTGAGCCGGGGATGGTTTTAGCCTCCACCTCTTGCTGGAGGAACTTGATGATACTTCCGAGGTAGTGCTGGTATACAATGGCCCACGGATCGTCAAGAAAATCGCCCGGATGTCCCCGGGGAAAGTTTCAGACTATGGGACACCCTGGAGCTTGCTCAATACCACGATGACAGTTAGGTATACAAAGCTAATGGCTGAAAGCCAGGAATGGCGGCAATTTCGCTAATTACTGGCGAAAGTCCGGTCGGCGACACAAGAAATTGTGGTCAGGAAAACGACCGCAACCCCCTGAGTGCCGAAAGTAGCCGCAGGCAAAAGCAAAGTGGACTGCGTACGTCCTTTTGGTGCAAACTAAAATTAGTGGCAAACTCCCGTGGCTTGTGGTAACATAGGGGTACGGGTTGCCAGAAAGTCCCAGACGGTCGGCGCAAACCGCGGCGACACGAAAGGTGGTCGGATATATGGCTAACCGTGCACAGGACTGGTTCAAGCAGGCACTGCGGGACCTGGAACAGGCTGAGGATTCGCGGCGGATGCACCGCCACGAGTGGGCCTGTTTCGCCACCCACCAGGCCGCCGAAAAGGCCGTCAAGGCTTTGCACCTGCACCTGGGTCAGGAGGCCCGGGGTCATGTGGTCGCCCGGCTGTTACGCGATCTGCCCAAAACGGTAGTAGTCGACGCCGCCCTGGTGGACAAGGCCCGCGTCCTGGACGGGTACTACATCCCCACGCGCTACCCGAACGGACACCCGGAAGGCGCACCGTTTGAACATTACGGCGCACTGCAGAGCAAGGAGGCCATAGCCTATGCCCGTGAGGTCATTGAGTTCGTCCACGCTAAAATGGCCTGATGCTTCCCGGGTTGAGGAAGCGGTACGCCGGTGGGCTAGAGCGGTGGCCGCGGACCGCCGCGACGTGCTGCGCGTGGGTTATTTCGGCTCGTACGCGCGCGGCGACTGGAGCGTGGGCAGCGATCTCGACCTGGTGGTGATCGTGGCCGACACCGACCGGCCCTTTGAGAAACGGGGGCTGGAGTTCGACACCACTGTTCTTCCAGTGCCGACCGACCTGTTGGTGTACAAGAAGTCCGAATGGGATACCATGCTCAAAAAGGAAGGCGGCTTTCTTGATTCGGTGCGAAAGGAAACGATCTGGGTTTACCCTTAGCGAATACCACCCGGCTTAGAGGTGAAGTGTTTGTCCGGCCCATCCGAACACCCTGAGAAACCCGTGATTTACACCCTGGGCACCAGCACGCGGACGTTTCAGGAGTTATTGGAGATATTAAAGCAATACCGCATCGCTCTCGTTATTGACGTGCGGCGTTTCCCGTCGAGCAGGCGCTATCCCCACTTCAGCCGCCCCGCCCTAGCCACGCAGCTTTCCGCAAACGGCATTGCCTACCACTTTCTTGGAGATAAGCTGGGCGGCTACCGGCCCGGGGGCTACGAAGCCTACACCCGAACCAAAATCTTCCGCGAAGGAGTTGAAGAACTGGCATCCCTGGCCAAAGAGATGCCAACCGCCATCCTTTGCAGTGAGCGTTTTCCCTGGAAGTGCCATCGCCGGTTCATCGCGGCCGCCTTGACCGCAGAGGGCTGGAGAGTGGTCCACATCATCGACCGAAACAAAACCTACATTCCTTCAGATCCCGGGACAGACTGGGTAATGCGCCTTGACGGCAGGTCGATTCGCAGCGCCAGTTCCACCAGTTGGGGGTCAAACTGGGTACCTGCAAAAAGGCGTAACTGTTCCCGCACCTGGGCCACTGTTTTCGCGGCCGCGTACGGGCGGTCGGAAAGCATGGCGTCCACCGCATCCGCAATGGTAATGATTCGCGCCCCCAACGGGATGGCCAAACCTTTGAGACCGTCCGGATATCCGGTACCATCGTACCTTTCGTGGTGGTGAAGCACCAAGGGCACCACGTCCTGCAGGAACTGCACCGGAGAGAGAATCTGGGCACCGACGACGGGGTGCTGTTTAATAATACCGAACTCCTCCGGGGTCAGGGACGCTCTCTTTCTGAGAATCTGTTCCGGCACGCCGATTTTACCGATATCGTGCAGTATCGCCGCCTGGCGCAAAAGCCCCATTTCCCGGATCGAAAGCCCCAGTTCCGTCCCCAGAAGAAGGGCAAACGTTACTACCCTACGCTGGTGGGACTTGGTATAAGAATCCTTGGCGTCCACGGCCGCCACCAGCGAACTGACCGTCTCCAGAAAGTGCCGCTGTATGTTTCGGGTGGCTCTTTCGATTTCTTCCACCAGGGCCCGGTTCACCAGTTGCAGTTGGTGCAGCTTGTTCTTCATATTCCTCGAATGCGCCCGGCGCGAAAGTCCCTTTTCGACTACGTCTAACACCGACTGGCGATCAAAGGGCTTGATAAGGTAGTCCAAGGCGCCGTGGCGCAGGGCGTTGGTAGCCGTCTCCACCGAAGCGTAGGCAGTAATCATCACCACTTCGGTATCCGGAGCCCTCTTTTTCACCTCCGCCAAAAGGTCAATTCCGTTAATACCAGGCATGCGGATATCCAGTATCACCAGATCGTATTCCGCTTGGTCAAGACAGGCTAAAGCCTGGTCACCGTTATTGGCGGTAGAGACTTCGTGCCTATCCTGCAGGATTAATTTCAACGATTCCCTAGGCCCCAGTTCGTCATCAACCACCAATATTTTCGCGCGTGGCGTCAACGTACTCACCCCTTTCTCCGGGGAAAACAGGTAGATGGACTTGGAACACCAGCTGTTTTTCCTTGTTTATAGAAGCCTCCACGCGACCGGCGTGGTCTTCGATAATCTTGCGGCTTACCGGAAGCTTGAGCGAGATATACGACTCCTGCCGCGCAAAGAGTGGATCAAACAATTTGTTAAGATCCTCGCTCTTTATTTTCGTCTTGGAATCTGATAAGCCGACGGTAACCCCACCCTGCCCGAACAGTGCGTCGTCATAAACGGTAGTGATGTAAAGTCTGCCGCCGGTCTCCACCGCCGCAAAGGAATCAGCCAGGTAAGAAAAGGCCCGGGCCAGCAGGGTCTTGTCCGCCCGGACGTACAACCTTTCCTCGTGGTACTTGGTCTCCACAAACGTTTCCGTCCCCCGGCCCCATTCTTGTAACAACGAAAGTCCCATATCCAGCAGCTCGTGAATCTCAACCACCGTATACTGGTAAGAAAGAGGCGAAGAATAAGCGATTAGCTGCTCGACAAGTTCATTCAAACGCTTAATTTCCTGCCGGACGGTGTGGGTGAAAAACTCACGAAAAGAACTATCGTTGTACTTCTCCGGAAGAAGTTCCGAAAAGGTCTGGATGGCCACCATCGGGTTTTTTACCTCGTGGGCCAACTGACCGACAAACCTGTGCAAAACATCCAGTTGGGCGGCCTGCCGGCGCTCCTGCTCAAACCGCCTTCGCTCGGAGATATCGTCGAAAATCATAACGCTTCCCAGAACCTGTTCCTCGTTGGCCAACTGATAGGTGCTGACCTCAAGCGGAATCCGTCCGCGCGCCAGTTCAATCTCTTCCCTGTCGACCGGTTGGCCGGTGATCCGGGCTGCGTAAAGCATATCGCCCAGCGGGCTGGGCAGACAACGCAGGTCTTGACCGATCACTTCATCGCGCCGTAGTCCCAAGATTTCCGCAGCGCGGGCATTGAAGGTGATGATACTGTCGTCCCCGTTGATGGCCACCACCCCGCTATTCATCCGCTGCAAGATGTTTTCGGTAAACATTTTTTGATAACGCAACTGATGGTGCAGTTGGATATCCCGTAACGCCATGGCCGTATTACTCGACAGAACATAAAGGATTTCCAGTTCTTCTTCGTAAAAGGGCGCGCCGGTGACCTTGGGGCCCAGGTTGAGCACACCGATCAACTGCCCGTGCACCAGTAACGGCACACTAACCACCGCCTGCAGAAGCTGTAGTTCCTGCAGTACTTCCGCGGAGAGACCGACCGCATCGGCTACTTCATCGACCCGCAGCAAGCGCCCCGCGGCGGCGAGCCAGGCGATCAACCCCCGGCTGGAACCAAATCGTAAGCCGGAACAAAACGCCGGGTCCAGTCCCCTTTGGGCAGCAATTTGGTAGCATCCTGACTTTTCATCCAATAACAGGATAGACACTTTTCCTACCGGAATCAGTTCGGTCACCGCGTTAATGAAAAGCCCTAGAAGTTTTTCCTGGTCGAAGTTATTAGCGAACACCCGGGACAGGTCGCAAAGCACCCGTTCCCGTAACCCGCTGGGCGCGGTCAAACGGTTGGGCAGGGTCGGACTTGCGGCCAGAACCTGTCCCGCCGAAGCATTAACCTTTTTCTTGAGAGAATTCACCTGTAACAAAAGCTCTACCCGTTCCCAGGACCGGCTCAAAAGGCTGTTCACCTGCCAGGCAGTAAAAGGTGATGGCAACAAATCATAAAAATATCGGGAAAGGAAGTGATTCGGGTCCGGCTCGGAAGTAGCACCGACGTAAGTCAGGTCGGGCCGCCAACGGTAGGCATCCTCCAGCCAGGACCGTACGCCGGGCGCATCGGTATCCACCAGCACCACGCCCGCGACAATACTGCGCAGCAGTTGCACACCTTTGGAGTCCATTCCGGTCTCCAGAACCGTAAAGTCTTCCGGAATAAAACCCTTGATGTTTGCGAGAGCGCTGTCCGGCTTACAGACCAGCAGCACAAGTTTCAATTCGAGCCTCTCTCCCCCCACACGGAATCGTTCCCCAAGGTCACGACAAGGTCGCCGCCTCAGGCCACCTTTCGGCCAGTGACCGGCAAACAGATTTCAAACACGGCTCCCTCTCCTTCAGCGCTCCGCACCTGGATCGTACCGCCGTGGTCCACAATAATCTTGTGGCTGATACTCAATCCGATGCCCGATCCCTCGGCCTTGGTGGTAAAAAACGGATCGAAAACACGGTCTTTTTGTTGGGCGGCAATCCCTACTCCCGTATCTTCGACGATTACCTTTATTTTCCCTCCCGCCGTCCCCACACCGCGTTGTTCTTCGTGCGCCGGCGGAACAGAGACGACCGACACCCTGAGTTCTCCGCCGTTCGGCATGGCCTGAATACTATTCAGACAGACGTTAAACACCGCCTGTTTGAGCTGGTTCCGGTCTGCCCAGACCGGCGGAAGGCCAGGCGCATAATTTGTCCAAACCGTGATGCCTTGCGCGTCGATCTGCGGAGACAACAGGAGCAGGATCTCATCCATCAGCTCGGCTACATTAACCGCTTCACAGTTCAGCCGCGTGTCCTTGGTAAAACTGAGTAAATCCCTCAACAGCTGGTTGATTCGTTCTATCTCCTGGGACACTATCCGGGAAAAGCGGTTACGAAACTCCTGGTCGTCGTATTTTTCGGGCAGCAGTTCGGCAAACGTCTTGATGGAAACCAGCGGGTTTTTAACCTCGTGCGCCAGCCCGGCCGCCACCTCTCCCAAAGCCGCCAGCCGCTGGACCTGGCTTCTTTCCTGTTCCAGTTCCTTAATGCGCGTCACGTCGCTCAACACCAGAATCGCCCCGCGCTCGCCGGTTTCCGGCAACTCTATCGCCGCCGTGCTGCAGCACAGATAGCGTCTCGAGCCTTCACTTGAGACCGTTTCCGCTTCTACCTCGCTGGCCCCCGCGCCACTCTCAATGGTTTGGCGCAGGAGGGCACAGAGATCCGGACTCAAAACACGGTCCATGCTTTGGCCCCGCACTTCTGCCGCCGTGCGGCCGGTCAACCGCTCGGCGGCACTGTTGAAGGTGATGATTGTGCCCCGAACATCCACGGCCACCAACCCGTTCCCCATGTTATCCAGGATGTTCTCAAGGTAACGCTTGATCATCAACACATCCTGGTAAAGCTGGGCATTCTTAAGGGAGACGGACAACTGGGAGGCCAGAGCAGAAAACAGTTTAACGTCCTGGCTCGAATAAGGTTCCCCCGAAAGTTTGGAACCCAACAGAAACACACCGACCAGCTTGCCCTCCATGAGGACAGGAACAGCAACTTCCGCCTGCAAGTCAGACATTTCGGCCGCTAACAACTCGCTCTTTTCCCGAGGATTTATGGCCCGTAAGTCTGTGAGCAATAAAACTTCCCCGTTTTCCTCCAGATAGGATAGTAAGTTCTCCCCAGGGGCTAATTTCCTTTTTATTGGGCTGCATGTGTGTAAATACCGCTGGGCGATCGGTTTAAACACTCCGATGGGAGTTTTTAGAAAAAACACCCCACAGCACATACCAACAGTTTCCACCACCCTATTTACAAAAAACCGCAGCAGTTCATCCCGGTTCAAAATTGAGGCCATAGCCTTGCTACTTGCAATTAAGGTGTCGAAATAGTCATAAGCCCCCCGGTAAAAATAGCGATCAACAAGGGATTGAACCCTATCTCGCAATGACTGGAAGAAAACTGGCACTGTCACAGCAACAAATGCTATGTAGAAGTAAAAAAAGGAGGAGTTTATCGTAATCCTGAAAGCCCTTTCCGCAATCATCACTGGGACAACATATACTGCCGTTAAGATCATAATAGACAGGCTATAGGTGATTAATTTCCGCAGGGCAAAATGTATGTCCATCAAACGATATCTGACAATTGCGTACGTGATCGAAACAATACCTATCAATATACTCAGTGGTCCCATACTTCGCAAGAACACCGATGTAAAGCCAACAAGGGGAAGAAAGATGTTAATAAGACTGCCCAGAAAAAACGATAATAAGATGCCTCCTCCGAAATATCGGAGCTGATAGCGAAGTAACCCACAAGACTTACGTAACTGCAAAAAGAGTTTGTACATGGCAAAGCTGAACACAGCACCGAACAACAAAGGATAAATCGGAAACAATGGACCATAGGTCTGATGTTTTTGCTCTATCGGGGGCGCAATACCTTGAATAATTAGAGGAGTAAGACTTATCCCGGCAAGTACCAGACATAGCATCAATACAAGAATTGTGGTCTTATAAGGATACTCTTCTTTATCTTGAAAACAATAAACCAAAGCCAGGACAAACCAAGGAGTTGTTGCCGCCACGGCATGGGAAAGCCTGATCCAAAACAACAGACTGTCGTAATCGCTATGGATTACAATCATACTAACTGCCAGACACCATAAACTGGCATTGATCGTGAAGGCCAAGAACAAGCGGTTGAGCAGAGCCTTGGGTGCTTTCTTGAAAACAATGATTCCAAGAGCCACATTTATTATCGCGGCCAATCCTAACAATCCAGGAATCACGACAATATCAAGCATCGTCTTTCCACCAATCTCAATCTCAAGGCCTGGAAATAGCAAGGCTTGCAGTGCATCCGCCAATACCTGCGGAGTTGATCAGAACAGAATCTACTCTAGCCACCCGACCTTTGTTGGGAACACAGTCTAAATCACATTGCGGGTCAGGTTCTCGATAGTTGATGGTGGGCGGTATAAACTTTGCTTGGATTGCTTGAACTGCTGCAATAACCTGTAATGCACCTGCTGCAGCCAATGGGTTGCCAATCATCGATTTAATCGAACTCACCGGTAGGTTATAGGCAAAGTCCCCGAAGGCTTCCTTAATTGCCCTTATTTCGGATCTGTCAACAATCCTATCCCCCGGAGCGTGGGCACAGATATAATCTACCCCACATGGTTGTAACGAAGCATTGTGCAAAGTACTTGCCATTGCGGATGCAAAACTGGTCCTCAGTGACAAGGAGGACGTAGCATTGGCAATACCCCAACCGCTAATGGTAGCGTAAATTCTAGCACCGCGCCGACGAGCCCTTTCAACGTTTTCTAGTACAACCACTCCAGCTCCTTCCGACAGAATACCGCCTTCCCGCCTTGCATCAAAAGGCCTGCAAGCATCCGACGGCTCACAACTCAGATTGTCAGGGTAAAGGCCTGCAGCACGAAAGCAGGAGATCAAGAAGGGTGTTAAAGGGGCATCCCCTCCACCTGCTAACACTACATCCGCCTCACCAGCCAAGATAGACTCAGCAGCCGAAATGATGCTCACAAGTCCTGAGGAACAAGCTACTGAAAAAGTCAATACTTCGCCATAGCACTGTAATTCCCTAGCCATTTGACTGGCAGCGGCGTGGGGAATGGTTGCAGCCAACACAGAGGACCTTATGGTTCCCGAATTTTTGAATGACTCGTACTCGACTTCTCCCGCTTCCATATCAATTGTACTGACACCAATTTTGATGCCGGAACGGGAGGTGGAAAACTCCTCCCGGCCAATCCCAGCATCATTAAGCGCCATTGTTGCAGCCAAGAGAATCAAGCGAGCGCACCGGGAGATATGTGGATCGGGAGTCGTAGTCTCGGCAGATTTAACCCATTGATCTGGAACTTGACCGACAATGTAATCTGAATGTCCATTAATGCTGATGCGACGGATTCCTGATTTTCCATTGGCCAAGGCTTCCCAATAAGCACATCTTCCCACACCATTTGGCGCTACGGGCCCCAAACCCGTGATTGCCACTTCCGGCAAGCCATGTTCCTCCTCTAGTCAATCTAGTGGGCAAAGGGTGACCAGCCGATTTACCAATTACATCAGGTATTCCTGATCGAACAGGCTCACGAAGATGTCCACCAGACGTGGGTCAAACTGGGTGCCCCGGTGTTTTTTCAATTCCTCAAGCGCCTCCTTGTGTGACAGCGGCTCGCGGTAGGGTCTGGGGCTGGTCATGGCTTGATAAGCATCGACAACGGCCAGGATGCAGGAATATAGATGAATGTTTCTGCCCCGCAAACCCCGCGGATAACCGCCTCCGTCCCAACGCTCGTGATGCTGCAGAATGAAATCGGCTACCACCGCGGTCTCCGGAGAGATACGGGCGATGCGCTCACCGACTTCACTATGTCCTTCCACTTCCTCCCACTCGTCGCTGGTGAGCGCGCTGTCTTTGGTAATAATGGCTTCATCAACGGCAATCTTGCCGATATCGTAGACCTTGCTGAGCAGGACGAGGTTTTTAATTTCATCGGGTGGTAGACCTATGGCCTGGCCTAAGAGATGCACCATACGTTGGATGCGCAAAGTGTGTCCTTCGTCCGTCGATGCCCTGGACGCCAGGAGACGCAGGAAAAAATCAAAGATTTTCTTTTGGGATTCCACGGTTTGCTGGTACTTATTCGCGTACATATGGCTGTCGGCCCACCGCAAGATTTCCCTGATCCCCTCGGAAGGTTCGGTGCCGGTGGCATAACCCACGGACAAGAAGAGGGGCAGGTCGCACTCCCCCTGGTTATAGGCGTCGACCGCCTTTCTTATGCGTGCACAAATGTCTGCGGCGGTGCGCTCACCGGTTTTCGGCAGAATGGCCACAAACTCGTCACCACCAATGCGGGCAACCGCGTCAGAAGTGCGAAAAGGGCCTCTTATGGTTTGGTCCGCCGCTTTCAACGACCGGTCTCCTTCCTCATGCCCCAGGATGTCGTTAATCAATTTCAAACCGTCAACATCGCAAACCACGACGCTGACCGGGTAATGACGCGCGGAGTCCAACCGCCGCATCTCCTCCTCAAAACAAAGGCCATTTCTTGGGGGGTTAGACGTCTTCCTCCCCCAAATTGTTGAGTTCGACGTCTTCAGTAGAGCGTACAGCCTGGAGGCGGGCCTGGGTTATGAGGTGTCTCTCCTGTAGCAACGGGGTGGTCATCCTCGAAAAGCGCCAGCAGAGCGCTTCCCAAGCAGTCCACGGCTGCCGCAGACGGCATCCAGAGGGGATCGAGTTTCAACTGGGGCTGTTTAGCGATCTCCCCGGAAGCCAACTCTTGGGGCTCGACAAATCCCTCCCGACCCGACCGGGACAAGGCGCGCAAAGAATCTAAACAATGGCGGCATAACAGGGTAGCCGTTGTCACCGCGTGATCTTCCGCGTACTCTCCGGCAAGGGCGTCTAGGTCTTTTTGGGCGGGTGGTAACAGCCCATCCAGTCCGTCTTGGCGGAGAATCTGTACTTCGATCCTCGCTTGTGCCCGTTTTTCGCGAAAATCCAGCCAACGCTCGGCAAGTTTCAAGGCCTCCCTCATCCGGGCCAGGATTTGCCAGGAACCCAGGATATGAAACATGTCCTGTTTAGCACCCAGTTGTTTTCTCCGGCGGTAAAAGTCCTCGATCTCCCGCCGCAAACTAGCTTCATTTTGTAACCGGTTTGCCAGTCCCCGAACCTCTTCCACCGCCTGCGCGTCATTTGCTAACACGGAGCACAGCAGCCGGTGTGCACCAGACCCCCTTCTTCCTGCATACTCTCCCACAATTTGGCCGCCGGCGCGGCCGCCGTGGTAAGCTTCTGGTTGCGCTGTTGCCAGCCCTTAACCTCCTCGGCGAGAACACGCGCCTCCTCTTTCCACGAGGAATGTTCCGCTCCTCCGGCCACGGCCGCACACAAGGCCGACAACCCGGAGGGCAAGTTTGTCAAGCGCCCCAACAGCCGGGGCGCCCCACTGTCGGGTGCTAGGATGGCTGGGCGGAGCAAAGCCGCGAAGGCAAAAAGACGCCGCGCTGGATGATCGGCCTTACCGGGAGGGACAGCCAACAGATCCTCAAAATCGCTGTGTCCGTAGATCTTCGTCAGCCAACGCGCCGCCGGGCCGCCCTCCCCCTCCACGATATCGGCCAACTCCAGGGTCTTGATTAATAACGGTGATAGGGGCGCATTCCCGTGCTTAGTTTCTTGATAACAGGCCAGCCAATACGCCGGACCAAACCGCCTTTCCCTGACCAAGGTAAAGTCGAAATCGGGTAACCGCTCCCGAAGATTGTTATTGGACTGCCTTGGGACCTTGGTGATTGTTTCCGTTTCCCTGGCCGCGCGGTTCTCCAGGAGGCGCCAGATCCTTCCAGATCGTCCAGGGAACGGCTTGCACCTACGTCTACGGAGGCCTGCAGATTTCGACTAACCCGTTCCAACTCCCCCGCTACGGTGTGGAAAGAAAGCGCGAATCGCTTCTGAAACCTCTGCGCATAGTTGAGGGTCCGGCAGGCAACCTTGCTGTGAGACCTTTTGTCCCTCTCCGTAAGCTTGTCTCCCAAACGCTCAAAGCGGACTCACAGTTCCGCCAGACGTTGGTGCAACTGTTTCAAATTTGGTTTATTTTGTCTTGCATGCCCCGAATGCTCCGCGACGCCGATCTAATTAGATTCTGCTGAAAAAGCAACCTTGTGAGCGGTGTGCTGTGCCGGGGCATTATCTCTGGTCACTGTGTCCGCGCTAAGGAATGAACTCGCTCGCCTCGGGCGGCACCGAAACTCGCCCGCTTTCGCGGGCGAAAAACACGTCGCCGCTATTCCTCGGACGGCTTTCGTTCTTTGAACAAGCTCCCAATGTGACCTCCGATAATGCCCCGGCGCACACCAGGTAGTGTTTTTCAGCAGAATCTAATTAATCTTCCATTCTTCGCAAGGGGAAAAATCCCTGCCGAAGGGTGCGGCCAGCTTCAGTTTTTTCAAAAAAGAAAAAAGCTGATTTCTTCCCCTTCGAGACCCGGGGGATAACCCTTACCGTTCCACCACCTCGTGGTGTTTTAATATCCAGTCGGCAATGGGTACCAGGTCGGGCACGGACAGAGCAATACGGTGACCGATTTCACAGTGCCGTTAGATCTCGGCGTTTTCCCCTTTCGTAAGCGGACCAGGTTTAAAAAGAATCCGTTCCGAAATGCCAACCTTGCCGATTCGGAGAATGCTTCCGGGCCACCTCGCGGTTAATAGGACCTTAGTAGCAGGACTTCGACAAAGTGTTACCAAATCCCGCAAAAAGTTTCAAATTTTTCTGTCAAAATGGTACTTCGGTCTTTTCTCTGGGCGCCGGCCCTCGCCGGAATTGTTCTTCAGCCTCACGCCTACTCTTCGATTCTGCCGATCACTTTGACCTCCACCCAGCGCCGCCCAAAAGACAGAGCCTCCTCCCGGGACGGCATGTAGATGTCGATGCGGTCACCCTTGATGTCTCCCCCCGTATCTTCGGCCCGGAAGTAACCGTACCCTTCGATGTAAACCAGGTAACCATACGGGATCACCCGGGGGTCAACGGCAACAATCCCGATCCGCGGGCGCGTCATGGTGGCGGTGTAGCCGTCGCCGTTGCCGCATTCCAGCGTGTACGCGGTGGCCAACATGCGTAGCGTCCGGGACGACCCCCGGGCTACCGGCTCCCCGGTTCGCGTAGAACGCACCTGTCGGAGATCATCTTTATCTTCAGGAGGACTTGGGGCAATCGGAGCCGCCACGTGTCCGGACCGCGCCGGCGGATGCTGCTCTAATCCGGCCAAGACCTGCAGGCTTTGAAGATCATTGGGCTCTTTGAGCCCAGAACTGAGCACGGTCGCCCCCAAGCCTAACAATAGCAGGGCAACCACGAGGCCGAAGACCGGAAATGGTTTGCCGGGCCGCCTGGACACCGGGGCCACCGCGCGTTGCGGCCTGACCAAGGGGATCTTTTTGCGGGGATCTTCCTGGGTTGGTTTAACGGTGTACCAGTCAGCGGTACTCAGCACATTCACCTCATCGCCGCGGGATTTGATCTGGAAATAATTGTAACTCAGAGCCCTTCTTCAGTCACTTCTTCTATACAAGGAAATTAATGGTATTTGCGGCGGCGTACGGCTATTTGTCCGCTCACGGTAGTGCTTACAGACAATTCTCAATCTTGGCTGCCTGGAAGCGTTAGCGAAATGCAAATATTATGTAAAAAAAAGGTTGGGGATTGCAGGAAATAGGGCCTCAGCTGTCAAATATCTAAAAGGATTGCCGACATATACCACGGGACAAGGAGGAAACAAATGCCCAACGGCTTAATGACCGTGAAATGGCGGGCGTTCCATGAATCCCTGGCTCGGATTCTGGAACTGACCGTGGTAGTGTTGAACACGGAAGGCAACATCTTAGATGTGTATCACGCCCCCGGTTGCGTTTTTTCCGAGTTTGGGCGTTATCCGGTCCTATCCCGCGCCTACAGGACGTTTTTTCGCACCCTTTCCGGAGCAGGCCAAGACGGCAGCGTGGCCATCGTCAACGACCCGCTTGATCTACCGGTAGCTGTGGTAGCTCTGGAAAACGGCCTGTGCCTGGTTTTAATTGGCGGCCTGCCCCATAAGGACGCGCAGGCACGATTGGAGCTTGAGGCCCGGCTGGAGGCTTACGGCATTCCGCAAGCCGACCGCTTGTGGCTACCGGCGCCGGCCCTCACGGTGGACGAATTCCGGGAAAAAGCGGAACGAGTCCAAACCCTATACGCCCAACTGCTTCGTTTTACCAGGCCAAATACCTCCCCTGGGCCAAAGACAACACTCCCAACGATGGTCGTTGAGCTAAACAAACTCGTGGCGGCCTTCCTGGGTTCGGAAGGTTTCAAATTGCGCCGCATCCTAGACCTGGTGACCAGTTCGCTAGTGGTGCTCTTTGACGCCGAAGGGGCCTGGGCTTTTACCTACTACCGGAATGTTCAAACGGTTACCGCCCATCGGGGACGGTGTACGGAACTCTTGGTGGCTCTTGAACGGCACTGGCGTGAGGCGCTCGTCCTGGGGAAGGATGCCGCAACGGCGGTCGCACAATGGGCTCACGTCTTGGACAAAACAAGCGGGGGCTTAAGGCTACAGACTTCATTTCTCACCCATAACGGCTATGGAGCATCCTTGGGCATAGTCAACCCGGAGACATCTCCTGCTCGCGTCCGTGCGGCCCTGTCCGCCTTCGGCCAGCAGGTCACCATGGCCTTAAAAGTCGCCGCCGTTTACCATTGCGCCCAGCAGCGTCTCGGCAGCCTATTAAATTCGGTACGCCACGGCCTCATCATTACCAACGGTGAAGGCCGGGTAGTAATAGCCAACCAGGCCGCCCGGCGGATTTTAGCCGCCTATGGATTCTCTCTCACGCTAGGACAACCCATCACCGAACACAAGGGCCTTCTACCTATCAGGATGGCGCTGTGCGCCGGCGCCGCCGGCGAGACTTACTGCCGGCGGCAACTCACGCTGGGACAGGGGGAAGCAACGCTGCACCTAAACTGGGACGTCACCCCCTTGTACTGTGAAGACGGGACGGTCGCTGGGGCCGTTTTGACCTTCGAAGACGTTACCGAAAACGTGCACATCCGGCGTCGCCTACAGGAGTGGGAAAAACTGGCCACCGCCGGGGAAGTAGCCGCCAGCCTGGCGCATGAAATCCGTAATCCCTTGGCCGCCGCCGCCGGCGCAATCCAGCTTTTTGACCTGGTAGACGACGAACACAAGCGCCAGGAAATCCTTACCAAGCTCCGTGTGGAATTAAACCGGATGAACAAAATCCTTACTAATTTCTTGCGCTTCGCCAAGCCCGGCACTAAGGAAAGCCTGCAATCGGTAGACCTCGTTCAGGTGATCGAGGATTTAAGGTTTCTGCTGCGGAGTGAGGCAAACTTGCACGACGTAGAGTTGGTGATTCACGACGCGCCTGATGATTTTCCCCAGGTGACGGGGGATCCAGACAGTCTCAAGCAAGTATTTATCAACATTGCCAAGAACGCTGTTGAAGCCGTGAGCGGAAGCGGCCGGCTTGAAATCTCCCTGCACCGGGACGCGGAACAAGCGTGGGTCACCTTCAGGGACAATGGACCAGGTATATCCAGGGAAAACATCAACAACGTGACACGACCGTTTTTTACCACCAAACTGGGAGGCACCGGACTGGGACTCTGGATCTCCTCTACCATCGTGCAGCGGATGGGCGGCAAACTACGCCTGGAAAGTGAACCCGGTCGGGGCACCACCGTGCAAGTCGTGCTGCCGCTCAGGCAGTCTACGGAACAGGGCTCTTTGGAAACCACAGCACCCGGCACCTCGGTCGCTGGTGGCGTAAAGGAAGGAGTGATTGAAAAATGAACCAAGTGGATGTTGTGGTAACCGATGATGACGAAAGCGTGCGCTGGCTCTACCAGGAGATCTTCGCCCTGGAGGGTATCGCGCACCGGGCGGCCGCTACCGGAGCCGAAGGTCTGCGGCTGGTGGCGGAGCATCGGCCACGCCTGGCGATTGTCGATCTAAAACTGGGCGCAATGAACGGCCTGGAGGTCGCCCGTCGGATTAAGGCGGTATCCGATAACACCAAAATCTTGTTCGTCACCGGCTATGACCACGCCCTGGAGGGGAACGTGGACGAGCAACTGCCGGTGGTGGCCATAATCGAAAAGCCCTTCGATGTACCCAGTTTGTTGCGACTGGTGAAATCGGTGTTGCGCGATTAGCGTTTGGTCCGAAGCGTACCGGCGCCCTGGCCGGCGCACAATTTCCTTCTTTGCCGCGCAGGAGCACGGACGCTTTCGCTTTGTCACCAAGAAGTTCGATGAGGTGGCTCCATACGGCGGGTACACTACCGTCCGGTTTAGTGTGAACATCCCAGCAGTGATCCTGCACTTACGAACACGGCACCCCACCCCTTAAAGTGCGCCTGGAGGCGGCGGCCAAACTAGCGTCAACCGGCTACCCATTGGGGTTCATGGTCGCCCCCATTATCCTCGAGCCAGCTGGCACGCTAGCGATTTACGGACGATTGCTGGAGGACATAAGCGTCCGTTTCTCCGGTTTGCAAAACCTCCCCTTTGAGTTCATCACCCACCGTTATAACCCCGCGGGCCAAAAACCGCATCCGTGAAATCTTCCCCAAGACCACCCTGCCTATGACAGGAGAAAACCGCCGCTTCCGGTTCGGTCAGTTCGGCTACGGAAAGTACGTTTACATGCCCGAATTGATGCAGGAAATCCGAGAGACCCTGTTGGGCAAAACCCGCGAGTCTTCCCCCAAGTGCAAATCGACTACCTGGTCTGATCATAAATGTTTTTATTTACCGGGCAGGTAATCCCTGGCAGATGTTGAATTCTGACTAAAGTCTGCCGAAAAAGGAAACTCCGAGGCGATGTGCTGGACCGGGCATTACAGTCACTATGTCCGCGCCAAGGAATGAACCCGCTCGCCTCAGGCGGCGCCGAAACTCGCCCGCTACCGCGGGCGAAAAACACGTCCGCTATTCCTCGGGCGGCTTGTGCTCTTTGAATTAAGTGACTTCCAATAATGCCCCGGTGCACACCTAGTGGAGTTTTTAAGCGGAACCTGACTGGCAGACGCAGGGGAAACCAGGAGGGGTGCTATGCTTCTCCAAGTGTTAATGTCCTTACTGGCCGCTTGGTTTTTGTTCTTTTCCGCCCACACACCCGATGCCCCGCTGGGAGAGGCTTTCCCGCCCCCCGGTACACGGGAAGTCAGTATCACGGTAGCCGCCGTGGGAGACTTCCTGATGCACATGCCGGTGGTTTATTCGGTGCATAACCCGGACACAGGGCGGTTCGAGTTCCGGCGGATTTTTGAACCTGTGCAGGATCTTTTCCAGGCGGCCGACTACGCTATCGCCAATCTGGAGACCACCTTGGCCGGTCCCGAACGGGGCTACAGCGGTTACCCGCGGTTTAACTGCCCGGCCGACCTGGCCGCCGAAATGCGGGCCGTCGGCCTGGACATGTTCCTCACCGCCAACAACCATAGCCTGGACCAGGGCGCCGCGGGCGTCATCGCCACCATCGACCACCTGGAAGCCGCCGGGTTGGACCGGGTCGGCACGTACCGTAGCCAGGAAGAGAAAGACCGGCCGTTTGTCCGGGATATCGGCGGCATTCGGCTGGGCGTGATGAACTACACCGCATCCACCAACGGCCTGCCGGTTCCTGCGGACAAACCGTACCTGGTCAACGTCATCGACCGCGACGAGATGCGGAATGAGATTGCGGCGCTTAAAACGACCGGTGCCGACATCATCATCGCCTGTTTGCACTTCGGGGAGGAATACAGCCGGCACCCCAACGACGCGCAGCGGGACCTCGTCCATTGGTTGTTCTCTGAGGGAGTAGATATCGTCCTCGGCAGTCACCCGCACGTGGTCCAGCCCACGGAAACCCGCACGGTGTTAAAAGACGGGGTGCCCCGCAAGAAATTTGCCGCCTATTCCCTGGGGAACTTCATCTCCAACCAGCGCTGGCAACACGCGGACAGTGGCTTACTGGTTAATCTCGTAATAAAAAAGGACCTGGACACCGGCGTAACGTTTCTTGCTGACGTGGACCTGATCCCCATCTGGGTGCATACCTATCACGCGGCCGGGCGGGTGCAGTACCGGGTATTGCCGGTGGAAAAAACGCTTGCCGCCTCTAGAACCGATCCCTTGCTTACTGCGGCCGATGTGCAACGACTCGCGCAGGTGGCAGATGAACTAAAACCCGGGTTCCTCAGCCCCGCCGAATTAAGCCGCCAACCACTCCGTGTCCGCTGAGCACATCGAAACACGATCAGCAACACAGAGCGGAACCACTGCCTCAAAAGGCGTTGGGGATGTGTTCCAGTCGGCGGAGGTTACCCTCACGGTCGAAAAATACGGCCACCACATCAAAGCGGACCGCCGTCTCGGTCCGGCCCAGCAGGTAGAACTGGGCGATGCGGCGCAGCCGCTGTTGCTTGTGGTGGCTAATGGTTTCCTGGGGCAGGCCAAAATTGGTGGAGGTGCGTGACCGAACCTCGATGAACACCAGCATGTTCCCGTCTCGGGCTATAAGGTCGATTTCGCCCAAGCGACAGCGAAAGTTTTTGGCCTCAATGCGCATGCCCCGCTTTTTCAGGTGGGCAATCGCCAGCGCTTCGCCCCGTTTCCCCAGAGACCGTCGGTTCATTATCACGCCACCATCTAACACAGGCCACAATTAATCAGTGTCCCGGCACCCACTGTTGTACTGACTTGAGAACCTGCGCCGTAAAAAACTGGGCCGGTGTAGCGGGCACGGGCCGTAGCGCGCCAGGGCCCGGTAGTGTTCGGCCGTGGCGTAGCCCTTATGACGGTCAAAACCGTAATGGGGATAGTGGTGGTGGGCGTGTTCCATTAGTTCGTCCCGGTAGACCTTGGCCAGGATAGAAGCAGCCGCCACCGTCGCACTCACCCGGTCGCCGCCGACCAGGGCAGTCTGCCCTCCCGCATAACCGGGCACCGTAAACGTTCCGTCCACCAGCACCCAGCCGGGCCGACGGCCAAGCACGGCCAGCGCCCGCCGCATAGCCAAAAGGCTGGCCTGGAGGATGTTCAAACGCTCGATCTCGGCAACGTCGGCGATCCCGATGCCCCAGGCGCAAGCTTCCGTAGTGATAACCTCCGCTATCCGGCGTCGGGCATCACTGTTGAGCAACTTGGAATCCTTTAAGGCGGGGATTATCGCTTGTCCGGACAGGATCACCGCCGCCGCAACCACCGGACCGGCCAATGGCCCTCTGCCGGCCTCGTCTACCCCGGCCACCGGTCCGCAACCCGCCACTTCCAGAGTACGCTCATAGCTGTACAACGCGCGCAGCCGTTCGTTCTCCTCCCGCTCTCGGGACAGTCGCCGCTGCAATTGCTGGTACAGCCTTTGCGCCCCCACCCGCCCGTCGGCCTTAAGCACGTCGAGCAGAGCCGCCTCGGGTGTACCCTTTAAAACCAGCTTTTGGAGCTCAGAAAGGCTCAGGGACCGGAAATCGTCAATTAACCTTAACCTGGTCATCAGGGTAACTCCGGAACATCTAAAGTGAAACGGCCGAGCATGCCGTTTCGGAAATCTTTAAGCAGCATCGCGGCTGTTTTTTCGTGATCAACTTTTCCTCCGGGGAGCAACAGTCCCCGCCTTAAGCCGATAATCTCCAAGAGGTCCACGGGCTCTCCGGGAATAACACGTAGGTCGTAACGCTTACGCAAGGCCCCGGGGTTATTCTCGGTAATCCAGGCAATCAGCCAAGCCGCCACTTCTTCCTTCCCTACAACCTCGTCCGGCACGGCCCCGGTCGCAGCCAACCGATAACCCACCGCCGGATCGGAGGTGGTTGGGGGCCAAAGCGTCCCGGGCGTGTCTAGCACTTCGAGCCACCGGTTGACCTTGATCCATTGTTTGCCCCGGGTAATCCCCGGTTGTCTGCCAACGGCGGCCACGCGCTGCCCGGTCAAGCGGTTTATAAAAGAGGATTTACCCACGTTAGGAATTCCCACGGTGATCGCCCGGAAGAAACCCTTGGTGTGCCCTTTCCCCGCACCGTCCAGTACACGCTGTACGGCCTGAAAAACATTCTCCACCCGTCCGCCGCGCACGGCGTTGAACTTCAGGGCCAGCGTACCGCTCTGCCCCAACACATCGAGCCACTGGCGGGTCAGAACGGGATCGGCCAGATCTGGCTTGGTAAGCACCAGGATACGGGGCTTGTGGGCAATCATTTGGTCCAGGACCGGATTTCTACCGGTGCGCGGGATACGGGCGTCGGCCAGTTCGAAGACAACATCACAGAGTCGCAATTGTTCGCGGATCAGGCGTTTGGCTTTAGCCATGTGCCCGGGATACCACTGCACCGACATCTTACCCACCCGCTTTGCCCTTTTACTCCACGCCCCCAATTCGGCCTACCGGCCAGTAGACGGCGACTGCCTTGCCGATTAGCAGATCCTCGTCTAGAAATCCCCAGACCCGGCTGTCATCACTGTTCGCCCGGTTGTCTCCCAAAACAAACAGTTTGCCCTCGGGCACCCGGACCGGACCGAAATCAGGGTAAGCCATCCCCTCCGGAACGTAAGCCTCGGGCACCGGTACCCCGTCGATATACAGCTGATTGTCCGCGATCGCCACTGTTTCCCCGCCTAACGCCACCACCCGTTTAACAAAGGCCCGCTTGGGATCGCGGGGATACTTAAACACGACCACGTCGCCCCGTTCTGGTTCACTGAAGTAATAGCTGAACTTGGAAACGATGATGCGATCGCCGGTCAACAGGGTTGGTTCCATCGATCCGGACGGAATGTAAAAAGGTTGGAAGATGAAAAAACGAATCACCAGTGCCAGGATTACGGCCACCAGCAGGGATTCAAAAAGGTCGCCAAAGACCCCCCGACGCCGCCCGGTTCCCAAACTAACCCCTCCGATGCAAACCAAAGAGGAGCACCGAGAGCCCCTCTTCTTGCCCCGCTATTTGGCGTTGCGGTCCCGGATGCGCGCCGCCTTGCCTCGTAGGTTGCGCAGGTAGTACAGCCGAGCCCGGCGGACACGCCCCTGCCGGACCAACTCAATCCGGTCCACGCGCGGGGAGTGCAACGGAAAAGTGCGCTCCACACCGACTCCGTAGGAAACACGCCGCACGGTGAAGGTCTCACTCAGGCCCTTACCGCGCCTGCGGATCACAATCCCTTCGAAAACCTGGATCCTTTGCCGCTCACCCTCCACCACTTTCACGTGCACCCGTACGGTGTCCCCAGGGCGAAAATCAGGAATGTCCGACCGCATCTGTTCCTGTTCAAAGGATCGAACCTGGTTCATCAACGTTTGCCTCCTCATACCTCATGGCCATTTACGGCCACAGCCACCCGTAATTTTACCACGGCGTTCCCACTTATGGCAAGGTTTTTAGGCCCGGCCACGTTAGGAGTCCAAGTCCAACGCCTGCAGGCGGCGGGCCAGCGCCCGCAGCACCTCCCGGTCTTCCGGTTCGAGCTGCGCCCGATCGATCAACTCCGGACGCCGTACCAGGGTACGCACCAGCGCCTCCTGTCGGCGCCAGCGGGCGATACGCTGGTGGTGACCGCTAAGAAGTACCTCCGGCACCTCTAGACCCCTAAAGTTACGGGGCCTGGTGTACTGGGGGTATTCAAGCAAGCCACTCGCGAAGGAGTCGTCTTCGGCACCGCCCGGTCCGCCCAACACTCCGGGAATCAACCGGCACACCGCATCCACGACGAGCATCGCCGGAATCTCTCCCCCGGTAACCACGAAATCGCCTACCGAAACCTCCAGGTCCACCGTTTCCCGGACCCGCTCGTCCACACCCTCGTAATGACCACAGATCAAGGCCAGTGTAGGGGTGTTCGCCAGAGCCCGCGCCAGTTCCTGGTCAAACCGGACGCCTTGCGGACACAAGAGCACTACCGTTTCCGCCCGGCCCCGCGCCCGCAAGGAATCCAGCGCCTGCCAGATCGGTCCGGGCTGCATCACCATGCCGCTCCCGCCACCGTACGGGGCGTCGTCAACCGTACGGTGCTTGCCCGGCGCATAATCCCTAATATTTACCAGGCTGATCTCCACCAGCCCGCGTTCACGGGCGCGACCGATCATGCTACTGGCAAACGGCCCGGTAAACATTTCCGGAAAAAGAGTTAAAACATCGATAATCATTACCGCAATCCCTCGGGCAGAACCACAGTCATCCGCCCGCCCTCCAGATCGATCTCGCGGACCACCGCTTTAAGGGCCGGAATTAAAAGCGGGGCACCGCCGCTTTCCGCCTGCACCACGTACACGTCATTAGCCCCGGTACGCAGGACATCTTGCACCACCCCAAGGCGCTCCCCTTCCCGGGTATAAACCGTAAGGCCGACGATGTCAAAGATGTAGTAATGTCCGTCCGGTAAAGGTACCAGTTCCGACCGGGGCACCTGCAGCAGCGCTCCTTTTAGTTTCTCCGCCGCCGTCATATCCGGGATCTCCCGAAAGGTCAAAATCACAAACCGCTTGTGGTAAGCCACCGTTTCCACGTGCAACCGCAACCGCTGACCGCCGCAGGCCACATACGCTGCTTGCAAATCCCGAAAACGCTCGGGGAAATCGGTGAGCGGTACTACCCGTACCGCCCCCCGGCAGCCGTGGGTATTCACGATTTCACCGATCGTAATGAATTTCTCGCCCACTGCCAGTCGCTCCGGATTGCGTTCTGATCTCGGCCACCCGGCCGTCCTCCAGCAGCACCTCGACCCCCATCAGTTCCTGCCAGCGGTCGCCAATCCGCAGGCGGGTCACGCTCTCCACCCGCCCCTGCACCACCTCGTCGCCGGGCTTGAGCATCTGTACACTCCGGGCCTGCTCGGCCAACTGCTGCCGGGCCGCCCGCCGTTTACCGAGCTCATCTTCCAGACGGGCACGGTTCTCGGGCGCACCAGACGTGTCCGGGCCGGCCTGCCGCTCCAAGCGTTGCAATTCCAGGTCCAGGCGCCGTATGGCGTGCTCAATCTGTCGCAGCATGGCCGCTTTGTATGCTTCGGTGACCCTGACCTTGATCACCACCGGTCGGGTGATGATGATACTATCCAAGCGCAACGGGTCACCTCCCGAGTTTTAATGTTTCTATACTATCTCCACGGTCACGCGTTTTTTCTGTTTGGTGGCCGCCGCTTTAACCACCGTCCGCATGGCCTTGGCGATGCGGCCCTGTTTACCGATAACCTTGCCCATATCCTCGGGTGCAACCCGCAGTTCGATAAGCACGGATTTCTCCCGTTCCACTACATGGACACTAACTTGATCGGGGTTATCCACCAAGGACCGGGCCAGAACTTCGACCAATTCTTTCATGACTAACCCCTTTCCTCGGCTGCGTTTGCACCCAGGCGTTGCAACACCCCCGACTTTTTGAAAAGGGATCGAACCGTTTCGGTCATCTGGGCGCCCCGCCCCATCCATTCCTGGAGTTTGGCCTCATCCACCTTGATGGTCGCGGGCTCGGTCAAGGGATCATAGTACCCGAGTTGCTCGATAAAGCGTCCGTCCCTGGGGGAACGGGCATCGGCGACAACGATGCGGTAAAACGGGTCCCGCTTCGCCCCCATACGCTTCAGTCTGATCTTAACGGCCACCTGTTCACCTCCTTTCAATCGGCTAAGTACTGCTAGTGTGTATTACATAAAGGGCAGTTTGGGCAGCTTGCGCTTCCCGCCCTTCTTGACCGCTTTTTCCCAACCGCTGAATTGTTTGACCAGTTTTTTGGTCTGCTCGAATTGTTTCAAGAGCCGGTTCACGTCCTGGATCGAGGTGCCGCTACCTTTGGCCACCCGGCGGCGCCGGCTGCCGTCTATTTTTTCCGGATTGCGGCGCTCCCAAGGGGTCATGGAACTGATGATCGCCTCGGCCGTCACCAACTCTTTCTCGTCGAACTGCAAGGCACCCTTCATCTTCTTGTTCATCCGGTCCATGCCGGGGATCAAACCCATAATCTGATCCAGCGGCCCCATCTTCTTGAAGTGCTGCAACTGCTGGCGAAAATCTTCCAGATCAAAATCGGCGCTGCGCAGTTTCTTTTGCATTTGGGCCGCCTGATCGGCATCAATGGTCGCCTGCGCCTTTTCAATCAGGGTTAAAACATCGCCCATGCCCAAGATGCGGTCTGCCATGCGGTCCGGGTGGAACGGTTCCAGGGCGTCGAGTTTCTCCCCAACCCCGGCGAATTTAATTGGACAGCCGGTTACGGCGCGGACTGAAAGGGCGGCACCACCCCGGGTGTCCCCGTCCAGTTTGGTCAAAATCACCCCGTTCAGCCCCAGCCGCTGGTGAAAAGACTCGGCCACGGTTACCGCATCCTGCCCGGTCATGGCGTCCACCACCAGCAAAACCTCGTGCGGTTGCACTTCGGCACGGATCCGTTCCAACTCGGCCATAAGTTCCTCGTTGATGTGCAAGCGACCGGCCGTATCAATGATCACCACGTCCTGACCATGGCGGCCGGCACTCTCTACGGCCGCCTTGGCAATGCGGGCCGGATCTTGTTCCTCAAGCGCAAACACGGGCACGTCCAGCTTTCCACCCAAGACCTGAAGCTGTTTGATGGCCGCCGGACGGTAAATGTCGCCCGCCACCAGCAACGGGCGGCGCCCCTGTTTCTTCAGGTAATTGGCCAGCTTGGCCGCGGTGGTGGTCTTGCCGGAACCCTGCAGCCCCACCAGCATCACCACCGTGGGCGGCTTCGGGGCCAACTCCAGCCGGGCGTTTTCGCCCCCCATTAAGGTAGCCAGTTCATCCCGAACAATCTTGACCACCTGCTGGGCCGGGGTCAGGCTGGACATCACGTCCTGGCCAATCGCCCGCTGCCGGACGACATTTACGAAGTTGCGCACCACCTTGAAATTGACGTCGGCTTCCAGAAGTGCGAGCCGTACCTCCCGCAACGCCTGGTTAACGTCCTCTTCACTCAGCTTTCCCTTGCCTCTGAGCTTTTTAAAGGTTTCTTGTAACCTTTCGGAAAGGCTGGCAAACGCCATTTTCACACCCCGTTCGTAATCAATCCCGCTCTTACGTAGATTCCGCTAAAAAGTTACCTTGTGAGCGGTGTGCTGTACCGGGTGGAGTCTTTCAGCAGAAACTACGTAAAACCTACTTGGATCCCCGCTGCATGGCCAGCGCCTTTCGCTTAGCCCGCGCCTTTTCGATTCGGTTCTTGTGGGCCAGATACCTGGTGGCCAGTCCTAATTTGCGTTCGAATCGTTCCAACGCCTCTTCCGATCGTTTCAACGTATCGTGCACGGCCTGCCTGGAAATGCCCAAATCCTCCGCAATCTCGCCAAGGGAAAGATCCTGTTCGTGGTAAAGCTCCAGCAACCGCTGCTGACGGTCCGTCAGAAGCGGTCCGTAAAAATCGTAGAGCAGGTTGATCCAGGCAAATCTGTCCACCTTGGCCCCTCTATCAAGTCCTTTTACTTTACAGCGTGTATTGTAACGAAAACAACGGTCGGGTGTCAAGGAAAACCCATACGATGCAGGTGTTACGTTTAGCGGCCAACCGCGGGCGCCGAAGGCAGGATTTCTAAACTACGCTGTTTAATATGCATGCCGGGTACCAAACCAATTCTGCCGGTAAAAGGCAGATTAGGCAGCTCGGCTATACTTCCGCTTGTAAAAGCGGTTAAACTATTAATGTTAATGAAAGGCGTGGCGTAAATGACCTTAATTTCACTAGAAGAAGCCCTCCAAATGCGCACCCCGGCGGTACGGGAAAAATCCAAAGCCCATTTGAGTGCACCGTACGCCGGAGTGCAGATTATGCTTAACTTCGACCGTCAGTTCGTCCGGGCTGCGGGCCCCCGGCTCTGGGACACGGACGGAAACGAGTATCTGGACTTCGTCGGGGGATACGGATCAGTCAATCTCGGACACAACCATCCCCGGCTGCTGGAAGCCTTGCGGCGGGTGGAGGAAATGCCGAAGATCGTCCAGGCTTCCTTGCAACAACTGCCGGCCGCGCTGGCCTACAATCTGGCACAAGTCGCTCCCGGTAGACTGACCCGTTGCTTCTTCTGCAACTCAGGCGCCGAAGCGGTGGAAGGCGCCCTGAAAATCGCCCGAGCGGCCACCGGTCGCCCGGCGTTTGTGGCCTGTGAAGGCGGTTTTCACGGCAAAACCTTCGGCGCGCTGTCGGTGTCCGGACGCCGCAAGTACAAAGAACCATTCGAGCCCCTCGTCCCAGGCTGCACGCTGGTGCCTTACGGGGACCTGGACGCCTTGGAAAACGCCTTGAAAACGGTGCGCGCGGCGGCTTTTATCGTGGAACCGATACAGGGCGAAGGCGGGGTAATCCTGCCGCCGCCCGGTTACCTGCGCGCGGCGCGTGAACTCTGTACACAGTATGGGGCCCTGTTTATCGCCGACGAGGTCCAGACCGGCCTGGGACGCACCGGCGCGTTGTTCGCCTGCACCGAAGAGGGTGTCGAACCGGACGTCCTCTGTCTTTCTAAGGCCCTGGGCGGCGGCATGGTACCCGTCGGCGCCTACCTCGCCACCGAAGAGGCTTGGCACAAGGCCTACGGCACCTATGACACCGCCCTCTTACACACCTCCACCTTCGGCGGTTACTGGGGGAACACCCTGGGCTGTGCCCTGGCCCTCACCGCCCTGGAGGTCACCCTCGCCGAAGACCTACCGACCCGTGCCCGGGAAAACGGCGACTACTTCTTAAAAGAACTCCGCCGGCTAAAAGACAGCTATCCCCTCATACGGGACGTGCGCGGCCGTGGGCTGATGATCGGGTTGGAACTGGCGGATCAGGGGAAAGGCTTGCTAACCAAGCTGTCTACGGGGATATCGGAAAAGATAATGGGTGATTTCGGGCATATCAGCAGTCTACTTGCAGTCGAACTTTTGAACAGTTTCCGCATACTCACGGTTTACACCCTCAACAACCCGTCGGTCATCCGGCTCTACCCGCCTCTGAACGTCGCCCGGGAAGATCTGGACTACGTATTGGAAGCTCTTGAAAAACTTCTCTCCAAGCGGAAGAGCTTTTTGAGCGCTGCTACAGCCAGTGTCGGGGGTCTGTTGCGCACCCGCAAGCGTTCCTAAATACGTAGTTTCCGCCCTGAAAATAGTCGTTAGTCGTCGGTCGTCAGTCGGAGGTCACATTGGAAGCTTGTTCAAAGAAGTTGCTTTAATTAGCAGAATCAGGGTAGGATGCCTCGCTTTGCCCGGAGACAAATCAGGCGGATGAAATGGCGTCGACCAGCCGCCGGGCACAGCGCGCGGTCGCGTGCAGCACCGTTTCCTCGTCCACCGTCCGCACCCGCCGGCCGCGCATCAGCACTTGGCCGTCCACGATAACCGTGTCCACGTCCGCCCGGCTGGCGCTATAGACCAGGTGGGCCTGGAGGCTGTGCGGCGGCCAAAGATGGGCTTGGTTAAGGTTCCATAACACGATATCGGCCTTTTTCCCGGTCTCCAGGGTGCCGATCTCACCGTCCAGTCCGAGCGCCCGTGCGCCCCCAATCGTCGCCATCTCCAGCACCTGTGCCGCCGGGAGTACCGTCGGGTCCTCTAACGCCACTTTCTGCAGCAGCGCCGCGGCGCGCATTTCTTCAACCATGTTTAAATCGTTGTTGCTGGCCGCCCCGTCCGTACCAATGCCGACATTGACCCCGGCTGTCAGCATCCGGGCCACCGGAGCGATGCCGCTGCCCAGCTTCATATTACTCTGTGGATTGTGGGCCACCCCGACACCCCGCCGCGCCAGGATTTCAATGTCAGTATCGCTCAGGTGTACGCAGTGGGCAGCCAACACGGGATAGGCAAAAAGGTTGGTCCTTTCCATCAGTTCCACCGGGGAACAGCCGTATTCCTGCTTGATCTGTTCGACCTCGGTTCGGGTCTCCGAAAGGTGGATATGCATTCCGATGCCCAGCTCGTCCGCCGTTTGCATTACTTTTTTCAGGTAAGTCGGCGGGCACGTGTAGGGAGCATGGGGGCCCAACATGGTGGTGATCCGGCCCCCCGCCGCGCCGTGCCAGGTCCGGACGAAATCACGGCTCTCGGCTAGGGCTTGGTCGGCGTGCGGCGCCAGCCCAATCAGCCCGCGGCAAAGCACGGCGCGCAGCCCGATTTCGTCCACGGCCTGCGCCACCCGGTCCATCTCAAAATACTGGTCGGCAAAGGTGGTCGTTCCGGACTTTAACATTTCGAGACCGGCCAGAAGACTGCCCCAGTAAACGTCTTCACTGTTCAGTTTGGCCTCAATAGGCCAAATTTTTTGCGCCAGCCAGTCCATTAGGGGCAAGTCGTCGGCATACCCTCGGAACAAAGTCATGGCAGCGTGGGTATGGCAATTCACCAACCCGGGCGTGGCCGCCATTCCCGTGGCGTCAATGATTTCATCCGGTTCAAAACCTGCCGGCACACCTCCGGGTGGTCCGACGTAAACGATTCGCTTCCCTTCCACCGCGATGTCGCCCGTGAATTCACGGCCTCCGGTAGCCGGAATTACGTGGGCGTTACTGATCAAGAGTTTCACTCTTTAACCCCTTCCTTCTGTCCGTAGGTGGTCTGGTAAGCCTTCCGCAACCGGGCAACCTCCTCTTCGGAGAGGACAACCGGAGGGGCCACCGCCGTGGCCAAAATATAAACTTGTGCCGCCCGTTCGACTAACTGGCATACCTGAAACGCTTCCTCCGGCGTTTGCCCGACGCCTACCACCCCGTGATTAGCCAGAAGCACCGCGTTTACTTTTTCCAGCACCCGCGCCACGGAGACCGCCAGGTGCCTGCTGCCGGGAGCAGCGTACTCGGTTACCGGTACTTCGCCTCCAATCACGGCCGCCACATCCTCCAGGATCGGAGGGATGGGTTTGCGGAGCACGGCCAGAGCGCTGGCGTAGGGAGAGTGGGTGTGAATGACGCACAATACATCGGGCCGCGCCCGGTACACGGCCAAGTGCAAAGCCAACTCCGTGGATGGCCGGCCCTCCCCTTCGCGCACCTGCCCATCCATGTCCACCACGACCATATCGCGCACGGTGATCCGGTGATAATCCATTCCGCTGGGGGTGATCACTACGGCGTCATCCTTGAGCACCCGGTAGGAAAGGTTGCCCCAGGCACCCACCACCAAGCCGGACTCGGCCACCTTTATCCCCAGCTTAATCAGCCTTTCTTTGGCCTTATCCGCTGCCAGACTCAAAAAGCATCCCTCCAGATTCCGAGGCCAATACCCCTCTGCCAAGTGTACTTCCAGAAGCATAGCTCCGGTGTGCACTCAAGAGCCCCAAAACGGGCCCAAACGGTAACGGGCAGCCTGTGGATAATTCTGCAGTTATCCACAAAACATGCCTGTCCCCGTTTTCGGAAGGAGAAACCCCCCGGCCCTACTCCCACCCAGACAGGTACTTTTCCTGTTCGGGTGTTAGCCGGTCCAGCCTGATGCCCAAGGTGGCCAGCTTCAGTTCGGCCACCCGCCGGTCAATTTCCGGCGGCACGGGATAAACCTTTTTCTCAAGCCTTCTCCCGTGCGCGTAGACGTGCACCGCCGTCAGCGCCTGTAAGGCAAAGGACATATCCATGATCTCGGCCGGGTGTCCGTCGCCGGCCGCCAGGTTCACCAACCGGCCCTCCGCCAACAGGTATAACCGCCGGCCGTCGGCCAGGGTGTATTCCTCGATATTCCGGCGCACCGTGCGGCGGGAAACGGCCAGCGCATCCAGATCCGCCCCGGCAATCTCGACGTTAAAATGACCGGCGTTCGCCAAAATGGCTTGGTCCCGCATAACCCGGAAATGTTCAGCCCTGAGCACATCCCGGCAACCGGTGGCGGTTATAAAGATGTCCCCCAGCGGGGCGGCCTCGAGGCTGTGCATCACGCGGTAGCCGTCCATGTGCGCCTCGATCGCCCGGACCGGGTCGACTTCGCAGACGATGACGTGCGCCCCCAGCCCCCGGGCGCGCATGGCGATACCCCGTCCGCACCAGCCGTAGCCGATGACCACCACGGTCTTACCGGCCACCACCAGGTTCGTGGTACGCATTATGCCCGCCCACACCGACTCGCCGGTGCCGTATCGGTTGTCAAACAGGTACTTGGTAAGGGCATCGTTGACGGCATACATGGGAAAGGCCAACCGCCTCTCGGCCTCCAAGGCACGCAGGCGGAGCACGCCGGTGGTGGTCTCCTCACAGCCCCCGCGCACTCCCGGCGCCAAGTGGGCCAAATCGGTATGGAGCAGGTGTACCAGGTCACCGCCGTCATCGATGACGATATCAGGACCGTTTTCCAGGGTGCGTACCAGGTGGTCGCGGTATTCCTCCGGCGTCGGATTGTACCAGGCAAAGACGGAAAGACCCGCGGCCACCAGAGCCGCCGCCACGTCGTCCTGCGTCGAAAGCGGATTCGACCCGGTAACCGTTACCGTCGCTCCCCCGGCGACGAGAACCTCGGCCAGGTAAGCCGTTTTCGCTTCCAGGTGAATGCTGATGGCGATTTTGGCCCCGGCAAGCGGCCGGGACTGTTCTAGTTCTTTCCGGATGGCATTCAGCACCGGCATATGACACCGGACCCACTCAATTTTCAGCCGACCCTCCGGTGCCAGCGCCGGGTCGCGTATGGCGTACTTCATTTCAGGTTTATTCCTCCCGTCCGTTCCCGATCACCCGCCGCAAGGCATCTTCGAAGGGTGCTCGGAAGATCCCCGCCTCCGTAATCAGGGCGGTAACCAGGTTATGAGGCGTAACGTCAAAGGCCGGGTTCCAGACCTGTACCCCTTCCGGAGCCACCGGCTGGCCCCGGAAATGGGTCAACTCTTTCGGATCGCGCTCCTCGATCGGGATGTCCTGGCCTGAAGCGGTCCGGAGATCAATGGTGGACAGCGGCGCGGCCACGTAAAAGGGAATGCCATGGGCATGTGCCAGCACGGCCAAGCTGTAAGTACCGATCTTGTTTGCTACGTCGCCGTTGGCCGCCACGCGATCGGCCCCGACGATCACCAGGTCAACTTTCTTGCGGGCCATCAGGTAGCCGGCCATATTGTCGGCCAGCAGCACCACCTCGATGCCCTCCCGCATCAGTTCCCAGGTGGTCAGCCGCGCGCCCTGCATAAAAGGGCGGGTTTCGGTGGCGTAGACCCGTACCCGCTTGCCTGCCTCCCGGGCGGCGCGGACCACACCCAAGGCCGTCCCGTAACCGGCGGTGGCCAGAGCGCCCGCGTTGCAGTGGGTCAGGATCCGGGCCGGATCGGGAACCAATTCCTGACCATAGGTCCCCATACGCCGGTTGGCGGCTAGATCATCCCGAAGGACCGCCTCGGCCTCGGCCAGCAACACCTCCCGTAACCGTGCGGGATCTCCCGGCTCTGCCTCGACCCGCGCGAGCAGCCGCTCCAAGGCCCAGCGCAGGTTAACCGCCGTAGGCCGGGTATTCAAAAGCTCCCCGGCCGCCTCCCGCAATTGGGCTACGAAGGCCTCCCGATCGCCGCGCAACTCTTGGGCCGCCAGTACCAGTCCAAAGGCAGCCACCCCACCGATGGCCGGTGCGCCGCGTACCTTCATGGTCCGGATCACGTCGGCGGCGTCCCGACAAGAACGACAAACAACATAGACCGTCTCCGCCGGCAGCCTGGTCTGATCCAAAACGTACAGCCGGCCATTTTCCCAGTACATGGTTTCTACGGCCTTCATTTCGGCGATCCCGCCACAACCGGCCCGCTCACCGCACGGTGGCAGAGACACGCCCGTTCCGGATCGATCAGGGCCACCGTTTCGGCAATCAGGGACCTAAGTCTCGCCGCATTCACATGCATGGCCTCCACCACCTCTTCGTGTGTTAGCCGGTTTGCCGAAATTCCCGCCGCGTAGTTGGTCACTAAACTGATGTTGGCATAGCAGATTTCGGCCTCTCGAGCCAGTACCACTTCCGGTACGCCGGTCATACCGACCAGGTCACCCCCGAGTTGCCGCAGCATTCTGATTTCAGCCGGCGTTTCAAAGCGAGGCCCTTCGGTGGCGACGTAGGTTCCGGCAGAATGAACGGGCAGCCCGAGGTTGGAAGCAGCCCGCGCCAATACGGCCCGCAACTCCGGACAGTACGGCTCGGTCATGTCTACATGCACAACCCCTTCGGGTCCCCCTTCAAAAAAGGTCTGGACCCGGCCCCGGGTGAAATCCAGGAATTGATCACAAAACACCAAATCCCCGGGACGCATATCCAGGTTCAACGACCCCACCGCCGCGGTGGCCAGGATGCTCTTAACACCCAGCGTTTTCAACGCCATGATGTTCGCCCGGTAGTTCACCAGGTGTGGTGGTACCGAATGCTGCTGCCCGTGACGAGCCAAGAAGGCCACTTGCCGACCCTGAAACCGCCCAACCTGTAGTCCCACATCCCCGTAGGGCGTACTTACCCATTCCTCCCGCACGTCATCTAACAAGTCCGGGTTGTAAACCCCGGTTCCGCCGATCACCGCTATTTTCACGGCCATCTTCATCTCGCCTCCGCTCGTTAGCTTTTTCGGCAGGGAAGCGCCTATACGCCCGCACTCTTTTGCCCCGGCAACCCTATTGGATTAACACATCAAACTAATAAGGGGCATCCGTGCCCCTATATCTTTAAACCTTTGCACCCACCCAGTCTAGGCCAGCAAGCCCTCCACAAATTCTCCGGCACTAAAATAGGCAAGGTCGTCAATCTTTTCGCCGGTACCCACCAGCTTAACGGGTATCGCTAGCGTGTCTCTAATCGCCACCACGATGCCTCCCTTGGCGGTGCCGTCCAGTTTGGTCAGTACAATCCCGGTCACGCCAACGGCTTCGCCGAACATTCTGGCTTGGGTCACGGCATTGTGCCCCGTGGTCGCATCCAGTACAAGCAAGACTTCGTGCGGTGCACCCGGCAGTTCCCGCTGCACCACCCGGAAAACCTTCTTTAGCTCTTCCATCAGGTTCACTTTGGTGTGCAGGCGCCCGGCTGTATCCACGATCACCACGTCGTAACCGCGGGCACGACCGGCCTGAATGGCGTCGTACACCACGGCCGCCGGGTCTGCCCCCTCAGCGTGTTTGATGGTCTGTGCCCCGGCCCGCTGCGCCCAAATGTCCAGTTGCTCAATCGCCGCCGCCCGGAAAGTATCCGCCGCCGCCAACAACACCTTCTTGCCGTCCTGGCGAAGCATGTACGCCAGCTTTCCGATGGTAGTTGTCTTTCCGGTGCCGTTTACCCCCACCACGATGATCACGGCCGGTTTACCTGCTTCCAGGGCAAGGGTGGCCGGCCCCTCCTGATCGTAGTCACCAAAAATCTTCCGCAGTTCCGCCTTCAAGATCGGCTTCAGTTGGGTGGGGTCATCCAACCTGCGGGTTTTCATCTCGTCACGGACCTTCTGCACCAGTTCCAAAGAAGTCTTAACCCCCACATCGGACTGGATCAGGATTTCCTCCAGTTCTTCGTAGAGGGCTTCGTCCACGGTCATTCGTCCGTAAATCAGCCCATCCACCTTTTCCACCAAAGCCTCACGGGTTTTGGTCAGGCTTTTTTTCAATTTGCTGAATAACCCCACGGGCACCCTCCTAGAGATTATGTCCGGAACTTCCGATCCAATCCAATGCCTCCCGGGCGGCGTGCTGCTCGGCCTCCTTCTTGGTGCGTCCGGTGCCCTTACCCAGAATGCGGCCTCGGTAAAGCACACCGGCGGTGAAAACTTTGCTGTGGTCCGGCCCCTCCTCCTTGAGGATAACGTATTTGAGCGGCTCCGGAGATTTCTTTTGCAGCTTTTCCTGCAGTCGGGTTTTGTAATCGGTTTCCCCTTTGCCGGCCAGCACGTTTTCAATCAGTGGCTCAACCCACCTTAAAGCAAACCGCCGGGCGGTTTCCAGCCCCTGATCCAGATAGATCGCCCCCAATAGCGCTTCAAACGCGTCGGCCAATACAGAAGCCCGTTCTCGACCGCCCGAAAGCTCCTCGCCCCGACCCATCCGCAGGTATTCGCCCAACCCCAAGTCCCGGGACACCTGGGCCAAGGCCGGTTCACAGACTACGGCCGCGCGAATCTTGGTAAGTTCGCCCTCCGCAGCCTCGGGCAACAGTCGGTAAAGGTGCTCGCTGACCACGATTTCCAGTACAGCGTCTCCCAGGAACTCCAGCCGCTGGTTGTGCCGCTCGCCCGGGTGCTCGTAACTGTACGAACTGTGCGTCAAGGCCTCGCGCAGCAGCCCTGGATTTCGCCAGTTCAGACCGCCTTTATCCTGTAATTCGGTCATCGCGCGTGACAGCGCCATCGGCCTCTTACTCACCACCGCACTTTTTGAACACGAGGGTGGCGTTATGCCCACCGAAGCCAAAGCTGTTGGACAGGCAGGCCCGCACCTCGGCCGCGCGGGCCACGTTCGGGACGTAGTCCAGATCGCAATCGGGATCCGGATTTTCGTAATTGATCGTCGGGGGAATAACGCCCCGTTCCAACACGAGCGCGCAGACAACCCCCTCTAATCCACCGGCCGCACCCAACAAGTGTCCGGTCATGGACTTGGTCGAACTCACCGCCAGCCGGGTGGCTTGGGCGCCAAACACCCTTTTGATGGCCACGGTCTCCACCCGGTCGTTTAAAGGAGTGGAAGTGCCGTGAGCATTGATGTAGTCTATGTCCTCCGGCGCCAGCCCTGCGTCCTGCAAAGCCGCCCGCATGGACAAGGTCGCGCCGTTTCCGTGCGGATCGGGCGCGGTGATATGGTAAGCATCGCAACTGGTGCCGTAACCGGCCACCTCGGCATAGACCCGGGCACCCCGCGCGCGCGCATGCTCAAGACTCTCCAACACCAGGATGCCACAACCCTCGGACATCACAAAACCGTCGCGCTCCGCATCGAAGGGGCGACAAGCCTTTTCCGGTTCCGCGTTGCGGACCGAAGTGGCCTTCATGGAACAAAATCCCGCCAGAGCCAACGGGGTAATGGAAGCCTCGGTGCCCCCGGTGATCATTACATCAGCGTCACCACGCTGGATCACTTTAAAGGCGTCTCCGATCGCGTGGTTACTGGACGCGCAGGCGGTGACCACAGTGGTATTTGGCCCGTAAAGCCTGTAGGTCAGGGCAATTTGACCGGCCGCCATGTTGCCGATCATCATGGGCACAAACAAAGGACTGACCCGGTCCGGACCCCGTTCGGCCAGGACACGGGCCTGTTGTTCGAAGGTATAAATACCACCAATGCCACAGCCGAGGATCACACCGGCGCGTTCCCGCTGGACGCGTCCCAGATCTAACCCCGCGTCGGCAATGGCCATGCCCGCACCGGCCACGGCAAACTGGGCGTAGCGATCCATGCGCCGCGCTTCTTTCTTTTCCATATACTCTGTAGGGTCAAACTCCAACACCTCACCGGCAATCTGCGTCCTGAAGGCCGAAGCATCAAACGACTGTATTCTCCGCACACCTGACCGTCCCGCGACCAGGGCCGACCAGAAAGCCTCCAGTCCGATACCGAGAGGCGTGATCACACCCATCCCGGTGATGACCACGCGTGACCGCAATTTTTGCACCTCCCCGGGAACACACCGCTTATCCGGTTAACCCCGCTCCTGAATATAGGCCACGGCGTCACCCACGGTACGGATTTTTTCGGCATCCTCGTCCGGGATACGTATATCAAAGGCCTCCTCAAAGGCCATTACCAACTCCACCAGGTCCAAGGAATCGGCCCCAAGGTCATCCACAAACGAAGCCTCCGGGGTAACCTCTTCTTCATCTACGCCCAACTGTTCCACGATTAACGCCTGCACTTTCTGGAAAGTATCGGACATGTTCATGTCACCCCCTTTCCTGCCAAGCTCGCTAATTTTTATATGGCCATGCCCCCGTCCACCGCGATCACCTGACCGGTAATGTAGGCGGCAGAATCTCCGGCCAGGAAGGCAACCAGCGCCGCCACATCCTCCGGCGTTCCGAAGCGTCCCAACGGGATTTCGGCGATCATCCGGTTCCGGACGTCCTGGGGCAATTTGTCGGTCATCTCGGTCAAAATAAAACCCGGGGCCACCGCATTGACCGTGATATTGCGGGATCCCACCTCCCGCGCGACCGATTTGGTCAGTCCGATCAGCCCGGCCTTGGCCGCCGCATAGTTGGCCTGCCCCGCATTACCGCGCAACCCGATTATCGACGAAATGTTGATGATCCTGCCGTAGCGGGCCTTGAGCATATGGCGGAGCGCCGCTCGGGTGGTGTTAAAGGCCCCCTTCAGATTCACGCTGAGCACGGCGTCCCAATCGGTATCGGCCATGCGTAGCACCAGGTTGTCCCGGGTGATCCCAGCGTTATTTACCAGTATATCCAGCCGTCCAAATTCAGCCACCGCCGCCTCAACAAGCCCGGCGGCTTCGTCCGGGCGAGAAACATCGGCCTTGAACAAGAGTGCCCGCACACCGGCGCGCCCAACCTCGTCCGCCACCGCCTGCCCGGCCTGGACATTGTGCACGTAGTTTACCACCACGTTCGCTCCGGCTTGGGCCAAGACCAAGGCAACGGCCCGTCCGATGCCCCGTGAAGCGCCGGTGACCAAGGCCGTTTTGCCGTCAAGATTCATTCTAGCCAACCTCCTCCAGTCGCGCAAGCACTTTCTGCAGAGAAGTCACGTCCTCCACGTTCAGGATGGTATTTCCGGGGCGCGCGATCTTCTTCATCAGCCCGGAAAGTACTTTGCCGGGTCCCACCTCCACAAAAACCTCGACGCCGGCCTCAACCAGGCGGCGCATCCCCTCTTCCCAACGTACCGGGCTGTACATCTGGCGAGCCAAGGCCGCCCTGACCTCGTCGGCGGTACGCAAAAACGACCCGTCCACGTTGGCCACCACCGGGATCCGCGGGTCCCGTACCCGGATCTCATCCAGAGCCTGCGCCAAGCGTTCGCCTGCGCCGCGCATCAGCGTCGAATGGAAGGGACCGCTCACCGAAAGCGGCACGCAACGTTTGGCGCCGGCCTCCTTGGCCAACCGCACCACCTCCTCCAACGCGTGCATTTCACCGGCCAGAACCACCTGCCCCGGGCAGTTGTAATTGGCCGCGTTGATTATTCCGGTCCTGGCAGCCTCGGCAGCGATGCGCTCCACCCTTTCCCGGTCCAGACCCAGGACGGCTACCATGCCCCCGGTTCCCAGCGGTACGGCTTCCTGCATAAGCTGCCCGCGGCGTCGTACCAAGCGTAGCGCCTCCTCAAATGAGAAAGCACCCGCGACCACCAGGGCGGTATACTCCCCTAGGCTGTGACCGGCTACCACCTCCGATTCAATGCCCTTTTCCCGCAGGATCTGGTAGCAGGCGATACTGGTGACAAACACCGCCGGCTGCGTATTTACCGTTTTTTGCAGTTCCTCCTTAGGACCCTCAAAACAGAGATCGGTGAGGGCAAAACCTAAAACCTCGTTCGCGCGGCTGAATATCCGGCGCGCCGCAGGGTAGCCCTCATACAGGTCCCGGCCCATGCCTACGTACTGGGAACCCTGACCGGGGAAGAGAAACGCCGTTTTCATTTAGCCTTCCCCCATCCTGCCCAAGCGGCGCAAAACCTGCTCCGTCTCGGCTACCAACTCCCGGATGATGTCCCGGGCCGGCTTGATCTCGCGCACCAGAGCCGCGATTTGCCCGGCCATTACCGAGCCGTATTCTACGTCTCCATCCACCATAGCGGCCCGGAGTTTACCTACCCCCAGCTTCTCCAATTCCTCCACCGGTGCCTGCCGTGTCTCGAGCTCTTCAAACTGACGGGTCAGCTTATTACGCAGGCACCGGACGGGATGGCCCGTCAAACGTCCGGTAACCACCGTGTCCCGGTCCTTAGCCTTGAGGATCTTTTCCTTGACCCGGGGGTGGACCGTGCACTCCGCGGCGCAAATAAACCTGGTCCCCATCTGCACTCCCAAGGCTCCCAGGGCCAAGGCGGCGGCAACACCCCGGCCGTCACCGATCCCACCGGCCGCGATCACCGGAATACGGACCGCATCCACAATCTGAGGCACCAAGACCATGGTCGTAAGTTCGCCGATGTGCCCTCCGGATTCCATGCCCTCGACGATCAAGGCATCCACCCCGGTCTGTTCCAGGCGCCGGGCCAGCGCCACCGAAGCAACCACCGGGATCACCCGGGCACCGACTTCCCGCAGCGCCCCAATGTATTTGCCCGGATTGCCGGCGCCGGTGGTCACCACCGCCACTCTTTCCTCGACCACTACCCGCATAACTTCTTCGGCAAACGGGGAAAGAAGCATCACGTTTACTCCAAAAGGCCGCGTGGTAAGCGCTTTCGCTTCACGAATCTGTTGCCGCACCCAGTCCGGTGGTGCCTGGCCGGTCCCGATGATGCCTAAACCACCGGCCTCAGAAACTGCAGCCGCCAACTTGGCGTCGGATACCCAGGCCATGCCACCTTGCAAAATCGGATAATCTATGCCAAGTAGATCACAAAGTTCGGTGCGAAGCACCCTATCAGCCTCCTTTAATCAGTCGGTGCCGCTTGCCGCCGGGCCCCGTACCAACGGATCGCCGCCGCAGCCCAGGTAAGGCCGGCGCCAAAAGCAACCATCACCACCCGGTCACCGTGAGCCAACCGCCCGGAACGGACCACCTCGTCCAGCCCCAGCGGAATAGAAGCAGACGAGGTATTACCGTAGCGGTCGACATTCACCAGGACCCGCTCCATAGGCAGCTCCAGCCGCTTGGCCGCCGCCTCGATGATCCTGATGTTAGCCTGGTGGGGGATGAAGAGGTCAATGTCTGCCTGCCTGAGCCCCGCCGTCCTGATTACCCCACTCGCGGCCTCACCGAGAATCCGGACCGCAAAACGGAACACTTCCCGCCCGTTCATATGTAGATAGTGCAGCCCTTTTTCCACGGTAAGCGCCGAAGCCGGCAAACGAGAGCCCCCGGCGGGCATTTTCAACAAGTCGGCCCCCGAACCGTCGGAACCCAAACAGGAAGCCAAAAGACCGTACCCGGCCGGTACCGGTTGCAGTACCACCGCACCGGCCCCGTCCCCAAACAGCACACAGGTGCTGCGGTCCTCCCAGTCCGTAATTTTGGACAAAACATCGGCCCCGATGACCAGTACGGTGCGGTAAGTACCGGCGATAATAAATTGGGCTCCAGTGATCAACCCGTACAGAAAGCCGGTACATCCGGCCGACAGATCAAAAGCGCCCGCCGTTTTGCACCCTAACCGCTCCTGCACGAGGCTGGCTGTTGCCGGAAAAAGCATGTCTGGCGTCGCCGTCGCCACGATGATCAGGTCCACAGCATCGGGTTCTACGCCGGCATCGGCCAGCGCCCGTTGGGCCGCACACACAGCCAGGTCCGAAGTAGACTGCTCCGGCCGCACAATACGCCGCTCAATGATTCCGGTACGTTCGCGGATCCACTCATCCGAGGTATCTACTAAGGACTCCAGCTCCCGGTTAGTCACCACCCGTTCGGGCACGCAACCGCCTACGCCGACGATACCCGCCCAAACCCGCTCAGCCATTGGCGCTTTCGGCTCCCTTGGCCAGCATTTCGGCAATGCCGTCGGCAATTGCCCCGACCAGGTTGCTGCGGACGGCCTCACCGGCCACACGCACCGCATTTTTGATCGCCTTGGCCTGTGAGCTGCCGTGACCGACTACCACAACCCCGTTAACTCCCAAGAGCGGCGCCCCGCCATATTCGGTGTAATCAAAGCGCCGGCGAATGCTCTTCAACGCAAAAGCAGACATCATCAAGAACATTCTGTTCATCCAGTTGGTCGCAATTTCCTTTTTGATGGCGTTGACTAGCGCCATAACCACCCCTTCACCGGTTTTCAACACGATGTTGCCAATAAAGCCGTCACACACCACCACGTCCACACGACCGTTGAACAAGTCCCGCCCCTCAACATTCCCCACGAACCGAAACGGCGCACGTTCAAAAAGCGGATAAGCGGCCAAGGTAAGTTCGTTTCCTTTTTTTGGTTCTTCGCCGATACTCAGGAGTCCAACGCGGGGTTGGGCCACTCCCAGTACCTTGCGGGCGTACATGGCACCCATCACGCCAAACTGCAGCAGATGGTTCGGCCTGCAGTCCACATTCGCCCCCACATCCACCAAAACGGTCTGGGTTGCTTCGTTAGGAATGACGCTGAGAATGGCCGGTCGGTCAATACCGGGAATGCGTCCGAGATGCAGAAAACCGGCAGCTAAAGTAGCCCCGGTATGACCCGCGGACACCGCCGCATCCGCCAGGCCGTCCCGGACCAACTGTACCGCCTTGACCACAGAAGCTTCGGGCTTGCGGCGGACGGCCACCACAGGCTGTTCATCCATCCCGATCGTTTCCGAGGCGTGCACCACGGGCAAGCTTGGAGGTGAACCCAACGCAGCGGTGATTCTCTCTTCATCTCCTACCAGAATCACCTGATAATCGAATTCCTTGGCAGCAGCCTCTGCCCCGCGGACGATTTCCAGGGGCGCAAAGTCGCCTCCCATCGCATCAACCGCAATGCGCACGTCGTTCCCCCTCAACGCAATTCCGTATAACTGTGAGTATATCCAACTTACCATTTAAAAGCAACAGAAGCAAAAAATAAGCTTTTGGGGGCGCCAAAAGCTTATTTTCCTTTATTTACGACCTTTTTCGCCTTATAGAATCCACACTCTTGGCAGACCCGATGGGGCAGCATCCGCGCCTGACACTGTGGACAGTTCACCAGATTGGGCGCCTCCAGTCCCCACCCCGCCCGGCGCATCCGCTTGCGCTGTTTGGAGTGCTTTCTCTTCGGAACACCCATCATTCCACCCCCTTTGGGTTCGGTTTGAAAAAATCGGCTAGCCCGGCAAGCCGGGGGTCGATTGTCCTGGAACGGCAATCACAGGCGCCCTCGTTCAGCACCTGCCCACACTCCGGGCAAAGCCCGCGGCACTCCACACGACAGAGCGCCCGCATCGGCAACGCCAACAAAATGCTCTGTCTCACCGTCTCGGTAAGATCAACCAAGTCGTCCTCGACGCAGGTCACTTCCGGGTCGTCTACGGTCCGTCCTTGGACATACCGCTCAGCCAGGGTGACTTTTAGCGGGTGCGCAAAGCGTTTAAGACAACGGGCACACGCCAACTCCACTTGGCCGCTAACCGTCCCGTCCAGCCAGAACTGACCTTGCGCATACGTCACCACGGTTTCCACATCAACCGGGCCGATAAAGGAAACCATTCCATCCGGCCCGTCGAGTGCGGGGAGTTGTGCCCGGAAGTGAAAGGCCGTCGGCTTGCCCTGTTTTCGCACCAAGCTAAGGTCGAGCGTAAACATAGTACATCCCCCGTCCAACAGAGCCATTATAATGGGCACCCCAAGGCTTGTCAATAAAAACCTGGTCTTTCGGCCAAGCCTCAGCCATAGACTCTGGTGAAACCGAAACAAGAAAGCGCCCCGACCGACGGTAGGCACGTCCACCGCGGTCAAAGGAGCCCCTACGATGCGCTTAAGTGCCGGCCGCATGGTTTTGGCCGTACTGACCCTGGTTTTGGTAACCGCCATCGCTACCCACCCCCGGACCGCCTTCGAGGGCGCTCTCGCCGGGATGGATACCTGGTGGAATATAGTCTTTCCCGCCTTGCTCCCCTTCTTTATCGTCTCGGAACTGGTGCTAGGACTTGGTTTGGCCGGTTTTGCCGGCGTCCTGCTTGAACCCGTAATGCGACCGGTCTTCCGGCTCCCGGGCAATGCCTCGTTTGCGATAGCCATCGGTTACACTTCCGGTTATCCGGTAGGTGCCAGCTTCACCGCCCGGCTTCGGCGCGCACGGCTCTGCTCCCGGGCCGAGGCGGAACACCTCCTAACCTTTGTGAACAACGCAAGCCCGTTATTCATTTTGGCAGCGGTCGCCGTAGGTATGTTCAACAACCCGGCGCTCGGACCGTTCCTGCTGCTGGTACATTACCTGAGTAATCTAACCCTGGGCATTCTCTTCTGCACCTACCGCCATCACGAGCGAGGACAACCGGCGCCCACAACGGACCTATGGAAACGAGCTTTGCAGCAGTTCATGACCGAAGACAACCGCCATCCGGGTCACATTTTGGGAGACGCCGTAAAATCGGCGGTCGGCAAACTCCTGGTAATCGGCGGCTTTATAATTCTGTTTGCCGTCATCGTCAACCTGTTAGCAAGCTTCGGACTGCTGCAGATCCTCGCCGCTTTCCTGACTTGGGTTCTACAGCCGCTGGGGATTATGCCGGATCTTGGCCTGCCCCTGGCCACCGGTATTTTCGAAATGACCCTGGGCATGAGAATGGTTAGTGAAAGCAGAGCACCCCTGATCCAACAGTTGATCGCCGTACAGTTGATCCTGGCCTGGAGTGGCCTCTCCATTCAGGCGCAGGTAGCGGCTTTTGTGGCCGGAACCGACATCAGACTGGCTCCCTACTTTCTGGGCCGACTGACACAAGCTATCCTGGCCGCCGCCCTTACGGTAGTACTGTTCCCAGCCTTTGAAGGCTTCCTGGTCACCCCGGCAACGTCGGTGCCGGCCCCGGTCCCCAGCTGGGCGTCAATTTTGCAAGCCGCAGGGTTATTGGCCCTGGCGTCTACGCTCGGCCTACTTAGTCTGGCCATGTTTTTGAGTCTGGTCCGGCGGCTATTTCATGTTTTTTAGTTCTTTGCGGCCCGCCTCGATTTCTTTCATAATCTTTTCCAGCCGGTTTTGTAGTTTGGCCAGCACATCATCGGAGTAATCGCGGGCACCGAGCCGCATTTCCCGCGACACCTGCTCGGCCTTAGCCACGATCTCCTCGGCAACTTCCCGGGCGCGCTTCACGATTTCGCTTTCACCCACCCGGCGCTCGATTTCCTTCTGGGCCTCCTCCAGCAAACGCGTGGCTTCCTGACGCGAGTCGGTAATCACCCTCTCCCGTTCCTGGACCAGCCATTTAGCCTTGCGTATTTCTTCGGGCAGGATGGTTCGGGCCCGGTCCAGAAAATCAAGCATTTTTTCTTCGTCAACTAACACTTTTTTCGTCAACGGTAACCGCGGAGAATTCTGGACGTATTCTTCCAGGTCGTCTAGTACCGAGAGCAGTTCCACCTGAAAACCTCACCCCTTACTATTAGCACGAAATTTGTCCTGCAGTAACCGGGCCACCAAAGGCGGGACCATATCATCCAAGCATCCCTGGTAACGGGCTACTTCCTTGACCGAACCGGAGCTGATGAAAGAATACTGCGCTTCGGTCATTAGAAACACCGTTTCGATTTCCGGCGCCAACTTCTTATTGGTTAAGGACATAGTGAATTCATATTCGAAGTCGGACACCGCCCGTAACCCCCGGATCAATGCCCGGGCACCTTGTTCTTGGGCATAGCGTACGGTAAGGCCGCGGTAGGCATCCACTAAAACGTTCGGGAGATCATCAAGAACGGCAGTCAGCATTTCCAAACGTTCCGGCACCGTAAAAAGCGGCTCTTTAGCCGAATTGTAAGCCACCGCCACAATCACCCGATCAAAGAGCGAGGCAGCCCGCCGGATGATGTCCAGGTGTCCATTGGTAACAGGATCAAAACTCCCAGGATAAACCGCCGTGATCACCTATTCCGCCTCCATCCGGTAAAAGGAAAGTAACGCTTCGCCATACCGTTCCCGGCGCCACACTTTGAAACCGGAACATAATTTGACCGGGGGATTACGGTGTGAGGTCTCCGCGATCACCCAGCCTTCCCTTTCCAGGATTGCGGCACGTGATAATGCCTCCAGGGTTTGTTCCACCACCGGGTGGTCGTATGGAGGATCCATAAACACTAGATCGAACTTCCGACCCTCACGACCCAGGGAGACGATGGTCGGAAGCGCTTCTCCCGCCCGCACTATTGCCCGCTCCGAAACACCAAGGCGCTGGAGATTGTCCTGCAGCAAGGCGGCTGACCGGCGGTCCTTTTCCACGAAAACTACCTCAAGAGCACCCCGACTCAATGCCTCCAGGCCTATAGCACCCGTTCCGGCGTAGAGGTCAAGAAACCGCGCCTCTTTAACCCGGAAAGCCAGAATATTAAAAAGGGCTTCGCGCACGCGGTCGGTGGTGGGACGTACAGCCAAACCCGCTCGCGCCTTGATCCGCCTGCCTTTCAAGGATCCGGATATAATGCGCAAGACGATGCACCTATTACCACGCTTCATTTTGGACCTATTATAACATACGCCGGCCAAAATCACGCATCAATCCCAAAAAGCGGAGAATCTACCTACCTTGTATAATTAACACCGTGGCGGGTTACCATACCGACGAACCAGAGTTATGAGCAAGGGGGCAGTCCTTTTGCGCATCTGTGGCGTTTCCACCGATCTTGCCCTTGAGGCACATGAAGCATTACGAGCCCAAACCGGGCAAGAAATCCCGGGCGTCACCGTTGATCGCCGGGATTTCTCCCACGGGCGGGTGACCACCGTGCGCATTATGGATCAGCACGGTGCCCAAGCTCTGGGCAAACCGCCAGGCACCTATGTGACCATCGAGGCGCCCGTGTTGCGTTCCAGTAATCCGGAGGGTCATACCGCCGTGGTTAAGGAACTGACCGCCGCCTTGCAAGACTTCATCCAGGTTAGTGATCAGGACGGCATCCTCGTGGTGGGGCTGGGGAACTGGAACGCCACTCCGGACGCACTCGGACCGCGCGCCGCGAACCAGACCTTCGTAACCCGCCACGTGTACCACTTCGCACCCGAACACATCCCTAAAGGTACCCGCGTATTAAGCGCCCTCGCTCCGGGTGTGCTGGGTATCACCGGAATCGAAACGGTAGAAATCATCAAAGGTGTGGTGGAGCACGTCCAGCCGGAACTGGTTATCTGCGTTGACGCTCTGGCTGCCAGTTCGGTAGCGCGTATCGCTTCGTCCATCCAGTTGGCCGACTGCGGGATCAACCCCGGTTCAGGCATCGGTGGACAGCGGCAAGGCCTCACCGCCGAAACTCTAGGCGTGAAAGTCATTTCGATCGGAGTCCCCACGGTAGTCCACGCCGCCTTGATCGCCCGCGAAGCCATCATAAAGCTGTACGAAGCTTATGGCCGCACGCCGCCCCAGACCGCCGAAATGGAAGGAATCATCCAGCAGTTACTGGAACCCTTCGGCGGGCAGTTGATGGTTACACCCAAAGAAATCGACGATTTGATCCACAACTGTGCACGGATCATCGCCGGCAGTATTTCGGCCGCAGTACATCCGGGGGTTGACCCCGAACATTACGCCGACTATCTTCAATAGAATGTGTCTAGTACCTGCACATAAAAAAAGCAGAGCGGCGGTTGCCTCTCTGCTCCCGGTGAGGTCCAGTGTAAGATGCGTGTCCGCGCGTTACTGTCCCTGAGTGCCAAAAGGCTCGGGCGGGACGGTATTGCGAACCTGGGCCACGTTACCCTGGGCCATCGCCTGTTCGGCAAAAGCTACCATTTTCCGCACCATGTTGCCGCCCACCTTACCGTTAATGCGGGAGGGCAGATCACCCTTGTCCAACTGCTGGTAGTTGCCGATGCCGATCTCGCTGGCCACCTCGTACTTCATCTGATCAAGCGCGTTCTTGGCTTGCGGCACAATTTTCGGATTCGTACGACCCATTTTTCTTCCTCCTCTTACAAAAAATGATTTTTTATCTGTTTCAATAATATTATGAAGCGTATAAAGAGGATTTATGTTAACACTTCTTGTCACGGCTTCCTTGGCCGGGAGAGATTGAATCGTTTTTCCCAGCCATCCAAGCGTGGGAAATCTATGCCAATTTCACGTCCCAGCTCATAAAGCGGGATTTGCTCAGCCGTTTTTTGTGCCAGTCGGACATTGTTTTTTCTAAAATACCTTTTTTTGCGTAACTCAGCCATTCGTCTCTCACCCTAACAAGCAAGTTATAACTACCTTAATTGTCCCCTGATACACACGCGATATGTTTCCCATTTTTTGATTACACTTAATTACCACAGACGTTATTGGGAACCGTTAACGCCTGCGAAAGTCTTCTGGCTTCTGCAGGCAAAATTGACGCCCGGCCCATATTCTGCTAAACTTAGGTTTGGTTCTGACCGCCCATCTTTTTGGTTTTTTCCTTGGTCGCCGAGGGAATACTTTTTAACTGAGTTCCTGTGCAGGGGTGAAACACGCGTGTTAACCGTCGGCCTGCCGCGGGCGATGGCCTACTATTACATGTATCCTTTTTACGCCGAGTTTTGCCGGACAATCGGCGTCAGGTTTTTGCTGTCTCCGCCGACGACCAAGCAGACACTGAAAAAAATGGAGTTTTGCCCCACCGATGAGCCCTGCGTGGCCGTCAAGCTCTTGTTCGGACACGTGAAGGAACTGCTAGACCGCGGCGTGGACCGGCTGTTCATTCCGTGTCTAGTAAGCCTAGAACGAAAAAACTACTGCTGCCCGAAGTTTATCGGCATTCCATATATGGTCAAAAACGCCCTGGGAAATGCCGCGCAAGTGCTGAGCCCACTGATCGACCTCTCCGCCGGCAAACGTGACTGGGAACAAACCTGGATCGATATAGGAACCCAAATGGGAGCCTCGCCTCGGCAGGCGGCACAGGCCATTCGGTCGGCCTGGCAGGCGCAACGGCGTTTTGAAGATTTATGCGTGCAGGAACGGATGCTCACCCCCGACGCATTTAAGGTGCTGCAGGCGGACCGACCGCCGCGCCACAACCATACAGCCGCGGCCCGCAAACAAGGCCCGGGCCAAACCGTGGGCGTCATCGGCCATCCCTATATCCTGTACGACGGGTTCAGCCTGGACCTATTATCCAAGTTTGCGGAGTACGGGCCGGTACTAACCGCGGAAATGGTGCCGCACGCCGAAGTACGGCGTCAGATCGATACGGTGTTCGAAGGGGAACGGTTGTGGCGTTTCGAGGCCCAGCTACTTGGCGCCGCACTACATTATATCCGTAACCGTCTGGTGGACAAATTAGTCCTGGTCGGCTCCTTCGAATGCGGGCCAGAATCGATCATTGAAAACTACGTAGAAAAGGAGGCAGCCCGCCACGGCGTACCCTTCCTTTTGCTAACCCTGGATGAGCATACCGCGGACGCCGGGCTGGCCACCAGGATTGAGGCCTTTATGGACGTTCAGCCCCTGCCTGCATCAAATTCGGATTACGATTACGGTATTCAACCCGCCAAAGCACCGCCGGCGGCGGAAAGACCGACGCCGGCCCTGAGAGCCGAGCGGATGGTAGTGGGCATGCCCACCATGGGACACTTGGATCTGGCTGTCCGTTCCGCCCTGGCCGAATGCGGCATTGACTCCATCAATACGCCACACGCCACCAAGGAAATACTCGAACTCGGAAAACCCTTGGCTCCCGAGTTTGTGTGCATTCCTTTTACTTACACTCTTGGCCAGATGCGCTGGCTCCTGGAGCATGGCGCCACCCATTTGTTGATGGTCGGGGGCAAGGGCAAATGCCGGCTGGGCTGGTACGCTCAGATCCAGGAACAGATTCTGCGCCAGATGGGTTACGATTTTGAAGTTATCATTATCGACCCGCCCTTGCCGTTCAAAGAACGATGGTCCAGATTCCGGCAGACTCTAAAACGGGCTACCAAGGGTGCCTCCTGGCTCAAAATCATCCGGGCGCTTTATGCCGGGTATCACCGTATGGCGGCTATCGATGAAGGGGAACGGATCTGTCACCGGCTACGTGCGTTCGAGCGCAACCAGGGCACTATCGACCCACTCTTCAAGCGCTTTGTACGCCGCGTGGAACAGGCAGAATCGGCCGAGACGGTCTGGCGGTTGCTCGCCGAATTCCGGGAGCAGGCCGAAGCGGTGGAAACCGAGGATACCGATCCGGTCCGGGTACGCATCGTGGGCGAAATCTGGGTGGTACTGGAACCCTACGCCAACCTGCACCTGGAGTCAATGCTCGGGAAATCCGCCGATCCCCGGGTGTGGGTGGACAGGGAGATATCCGTTACCCAGTGGTTTCATAAGAACATCTTTCCTCAAAAAGCAGTCACAGAACGCAAGAAACAGGTTTACCAAGCGGCTGCCCCTTATTTGGGAGTCGAAGTCGGAGGACACGGACACTTCAGCGTTGGACTCACGGCACTGGCACCGAAAGAAGGTATTGACGGTGTTATCCACTTGATGCCCTTTACCTGTATGCCCGAAATCGTGGCCCAAAATGTTATGATTAGGCTCAGCCGGGAGCTAGACATTCCGGTAATGACCTTTATCATTACCGACCAGACGGGCGAAGCCGGTTTTGAAACCAGGGTGGAAGCCTTTCTGGACATCCTGAAAGACCGCCGCACCGTCCGACACTAGTAGGAGGGAACCTTTTGCGTTACTACCTGGGGATAGACGTAGGCAGCGTCACCACCAAGCTGGCCGTTATCGACGAAAACAACAACTTGATCTACAAATCCTATCTCCGGACCGAGGGCGGGCCGATAGATGCTATCCAGCGTTCCTTCCGGGAGTTGTATGCCCAAATGGGCGAACCGCGTATCGGCGGCGTCGGCACCACCGGCAGCGGCCGCCGGCTGGCCGGGATCATGGTGGGCGCAGACGTGATCAAGAACGAGATTACCGCCCACGCGACGGCCGCCCGCCACTTTGAGCCCGGTGTTCATACCGTCATTGACATCGGCGGACAGGACTCCAAAATCATCTTTTTTAGGGACGGCGTACCGGTAGGGTTCAACATGAATACCGTCTGCGCCGCAGGCACCGGCTCGTTTTTGGATCACCAGGCCGTGCGGCTGGGCATCCCCATTGAACAGTTCGGCGACTACGCCTTGCGATCCAAGAACCCGATCAAAATCGCCGGCCGCTGCGGCGTGTTCGCCGAGTCCGATCTCATCCACAAACAGCAGATGGGCTACAAAAAAGAGGACCTGATCGCCGGGCTTTGTCTCGCCCTGGTGGGGAACTATCTGGCCAACGTGGCCCGCGGCCACAAAATCGAACCAGTTGTCTTATTCCAGGGGGGCGTCGCCGCCAATGTGGGCATCCGCGCGGCATTCCAGAAGCGCCTGAACCTGGACATCGTGGTCCCTGAGCACTTCCAGGTGATGGGCGCTTTCGGTGCGGCGCTTCTGGCCAAGCGCCACGCCGAACGCCGGCGTGTGCCCAGCAATTTCCGTGGCACGGCGCACATCGCCGAGTTCACCTGTCAGCCCCGTACCTTTTCCTGCACGGACTGCCCGAACAACTGTGAGGTTAACGAGTTTTACATCGCCGGAGAGCTGGTCAGCCGCTGGGGTTCCCGCTGCGGCAAGTGGTACAACCTGAGCGTATCTTCCGCGGACCGGCACGAGGAGCGGGAGACTCCGCTTCAGGCGTAGGTAGGGTTCCGTCGATAAACCGCATTGTCAATAATTGGGAAGAGGACGGGATGGTGGCCCCTTTGACGCGACCGGTGCTCCTCGTGGACGGCACTGCACGTGGGCCGGGGCGCCGCGTGCCTTGCCCGAGAAGTTTGGATGCACACCGAAAGGGCACCCCCCTATCAGAGCCAATTAGTGCTTGCACACGGCCTCCAGCTTTGGTAGAATGTTAGCGTGGTTTGCACAAGGAGGTGTACTTGTGGCTAAGAAGTGTGCGATTTGCGGCAAGGGCGTTGTGGTAGGAATGAGAGTCAGCCACTCCCACATCCGCACGAAGCGGACTTGGGAACCGAACCTGCAGCGGGTGCGAGCTTTGGTCAACGGCAAACCCAAACGGATCCGGGTCTGTACGCGCTGTCTCCGGAGCGGACGCGTAGTCCGGGCAATCTAGGGCCTGTTTCACCCAAGGAACGAAAGAAATTAAGAACGGCTCAAGTGAGGAGCCGTTTTTTGTCCCGACGATCAGGACGGTCTTTGATTAGATTCTGCCCTGCGTGCTTCCCAGTAGGAGCAACAATCTGCGGTGCACCAGGTCGCCGGGGTCGGCCTGCCCTCCGGGCTCAAAGCACCAAGTAAAGTTCGACTTCTCTTCGCCAGCCGCATCTGGAGAAATTCAACACAAACCCATCTTCATCCTCTGCTAGTGTCACCCTCAAGGGTGACATGGGCGTCTGCTGAAAGCGGTTTGCCGCTTACGGCTCGGCAGATTGACCGTCTAGTTCTTTAAGTTAATAATAATACATATATTTTTGGAATCTATTGACAATGGATGGGTTGTATGATAAGTTATACTCAAGCTATATCAGGGAGGGGAGGTAACGTTGAGAAGAAGCACTTTTAAAGTTGGTTTGTTTTCAGGATTGGTAGTGTTGCTGGTAGCGGGCTGGGTGTTTGGTGATGCAAAGTTAAAGGCGGTTGGCGCTCAAGAAGTGGATGAAAGTGCCGTTGTGGAAGAAACTGCTGTGGTGGAAAATGTGTACACACTGGAGAATTATGCGGGGGAAGTAGAACAGCCAACTGAACTGATAGAAGAGTTAAAAGAGGAAGTGCAGCGGTTAAGAGAGGAGAACGTCCGGTTGCAGGAAGAAATAGCTGCTTTAAAAGAACAGCCAAGTTCACTTGCAACGTCACCGTCTCTGCCGGCACCTGTAGCGGCGCCGGCAATGTCCTTGCCGGTCCAGTGGGAAACGCCTAACCCGGTAAACACAACAATAGCTCAAGTACTGGCTAACCCGGTATATGACCAAGTGGTAACTGTAAGTGGTACAATTACTCACCATATTGAAGAAAACGAATATATACTAAGCGACGGAACCAACCAGCTTATCATTGAAGGAGGTCCTCCCTGGTATCACCGGTTGAAATTGCCAGTAGGTCAAGAAGCAACAGTTACAGGAGAAGTTGATTTTGAGCGGTGGAGTGGTAGAGTAGAAATAGACATTTTCAGTATAATTTTAGAAGATGGCAAAAAGATCGCTATACGCGATGGATACGGCCCGCCGCCCTGGGCCGGGGGACCGCACCGGCACTGGAAGCTGGACCCAAAAGGCGGCCCGCCACCTTGGGAGCGAGAATGGTAGAAAAACCTGAAAGCTGCGAGTTGAACCAAGTGCCACCTGTAAATGGAGGTGGCACTTTTTATGTATTCAAGGCTCCGGGGCCAAGGTTCCGCCCTTTACCACCAAGCGTACCGCCTGTTCACGCAGGACACAAGGAAGTCCGGGGGTACGCTGACGGTTTTCCGGCACCGCAGACAACACCGGCGGTAAACCCGAATGCGATGCAGAGCGAAGCGCGTGACCGCCCAGCACCCATGAAAATCGTGTCTGTGTATCCGTGTGCAGAGACATGCGGGACAGGGGTGACCAGGTTCTCTCCAGCGCCCGCCGCCCAATGTAAGTACTGTTTAGCCGTGCGGCCCAGAGGCAGTTGTGAGGATTATATCCTAGGGAGTATGGCTCAGCTTCGGCATTTCGCCCTAGGAACACTTTACCCTGCCGTCTACAGTCAATCATGTACAATATACAATTAATGCGGGCACGGACACCAGGATCTTGATCCATACCATATGGAAACCTTGTTTTTTAGTAAAGTACACAAAAATGTAACAAATTAGATATGGTTTTGTAATAATTACCCGGTATACTAAAGCCAGCAGGTGAGCACCGCGGGCCATCTGACAAAACCAAACAAAGGGGAGATG